>Ga0209270_1000836_pt1 | contig 53403 bp, 47 predicted proteins | sample MTBAKSrepl1MetaG_FD_187456 | JGI IMG/M metagenome (GOLD analysis project Ga0209270, IMG submission 187456) | Enrichment culture microbial communities from Arthur Kill intertidal strait, New Jersey, USA, that are MTBE-degrading - MTBE-AKS1... | ecosystem: Environmental > Aquatic > Marine >... | reverse complement strand
AAGGAATCCCTATCGACCCGCCTGACTCGCCTCACTCGCATGGCGGGCAGGTGAAAGGGCGTCCTTGGGGCTTAAACAGACCGTATTTTAAAGCCCTGCTGCCGTTCCCAGGAGCTCTGTTCGGTTCTTGCAGCCCTTGGGCAGAGACCCCCACGGGCAAACTTCTTCGCACGTTGCGGAGAAGTTACGGACAAAGACTCTAAGGTTTCAGCCTGTATTCTCTGAATGACGCTGGGGCAGGGCCGGCCTCATGGAGGCTTTCCCGCCATATTTATGAATTTTATTCTTGAAGTGTTATATCATTTGTGACACATTTTGGCCTCGCAGGCGGGAGCGGCCATTCCTTGAATTCCGCTTACCGGATTTCCCGTACCCACTCTTTATGGCAGTTTATGGAATCCTTTTTTGAGGTAAAAAGGCCTGATGAGGTCTTTGACGTTATTGATCGTCTGATCACCCCCACAGGGGTGGAAACCGTTCCCCTGACGGCCGCGGTGGACCGGGTGACGGCCGAGGACATGAAGGCCCCTGAAGACCTTCCCGGGTTTTACAGGTCCACCATGGACGGCTATGCGGTGCGGGCAAAGGGGACCTTCGGGGCCACTGAAGGGCTTCCCGCCCTCTTTCAGGTTGTGGGCGAGGTGCGCATGGGCAGGCCCCCCGACATGGTTGTGAAAGAGGGTCAGGCAGTCAAGATGCCCACGGGCGGCATGCTCCCGGAAGGGACCGACAGCGTGGTGATGAAGGAGTATTGCCACTGCCTGGATGAAGAAACCATGGAGGTAACCCGGGCCGCGTCTCCTCTGGAAAACGTCATCGGTCCCGCGGACGACTTCCGCCGGGGGGACGTTTTCCTGAGAAGGGGGCACCGGCTGAGGCCCCAGGACGTGGGGGTCCTGGCAGGATTCGGGATCACCCGGATCCCGGTATTCAAAAAGCCTCGCGTCGCCATTATCTCCACCGGCGACGAGATCGTTCCTGTGGATCGCACCCCCCTTCCTGCCCAGGTGAGGGACATTAACTTGTATACGCTGGGGGCACTGTGTCAAAGGGCCGGGGCCGAACCGGTATTCATGGGTCTTTGCGCGGATGAATTCGATGCCCTCAAGGGGATTGTAGAGGAGGCCCTTGCCCAGGCCGATTCGGTCTGGATATCGGGTGGGAGTTCAGTGGGCACCCGGGATTTGACCCTGAGGGTCTTTGAGTCCCTCCCGGACTTTGAACTCCTGGTGCACGGCATTTCCATCAGCCCCGGCAAACCCACCATCATCGGCAGGGCCGGGTCCCGGCCCGTTGTGGGACTGCCCGGACACGTGGCATCGGCGCTGGTGGTGGCGAAGGTCTTTATGACGCGCATGATTTCCCGGCTGTCCGGATGCGCCGGCAGGCCCAGACGCTGGGGCGCGGTTGTGGAAGCGGAACTGAGCCGAAACATTCCCTCAGCCAACGGCAGAGAGGACTATGTGCGCGTCGTGCTGTCGGAAGGCGAAAACGGGCTGACGGCAGTTCCTGTTTTTGGAAAATCAGGTCTGATTTCCACCCTGGTGGATGCAGACGGTCTGGTCCGAATTGATATGAACGCTGAAGGCCTCTATCAGGGGCAAAGGGTGAAGGTCATCCTTTTTGAACATACGGACGGAGGTCTTTTATGAAGCGGCAGGTCTATCTTTCCATGAAATCGCTCGAGGAGGCCAAAGAGATCTTCTTTTCCCGTTTTCACCCGGCCATGAGGACCGCGAGCGAGACAGTGAAAAGCGAGGACAGCGCAGACCGGGTGACTTCCGATGCTGTTTTTGCCCGTCTTTCAGCCCCGTTGCATCATGCCTCGGCCATGGACGGCATTGCCGTGAGGGCGGCGGAGACCTTTGGCGCCACCGAACGGGCGCCCAAAACGCTTGAGTTGGGCCGGGATGCGGTTTGGGTCAACACGGGGCAGCCGCTCCCCCCCGGGTTTGATGCCGTGATCATGGTGGAAAAGGTCCACCAGATGGATGACAGCCGGCTGGAAATACGCGGGCCGGCCTATCCCTGGCAGAATGTCCGCAAGGTGGGAGAGGACATGGTGGCCACCCAGTTGCTCTTTCCCCAGAACCACCGGATCCGTCCCTATGACGTGGGGGCGCTCATCAGCGGCGGGGTTTTTTCTGTAAACGTCTGGAAGAGGCCCAGTGTGGCCATCATTCCGACCGGTTCTGAGCTTGTCCGGCACAGGGACGTGAAAGAAGGGCAGTCCCTGAAACAGGGACAGGTGATTGAATACAATTCATTGGTCCTTGCCGCCCTGGTCCGGGAATGCAAGGGAACGGCCATTGTTTACGATGTGGCGCCGGACGTCCCGGAAGACATCCGGGCCGCCGTGGCCCGGGCCGTTGATTCCGACGCAGATGTAGTGATCGTCAATGCCGGATCATCCGCCGGGAGCAGGGACTACACCGTTCATATGATAGGCGAAACAGGGGAGATCATGGTCCATGGCGTCGCCATGATGCCTGGAAAGCCTACCATCCTGGCTGCAGTCAAAGGAAAGCCGGTCATTGGAAACCCGGGATATGCGGTATCGGCTGCCCTCTCCTTTGATCAGTTTGTGAAACCCCTCCTTTACAATCTCCAGGGATATCCGCAGCCGAAAGATGAAACCGTCCGGGTCCGGCCTACACGAAACATCCCGAGCAAGCTGGGGGTTGAGGAATTTCTGCGGGCCAACATCGGAAAGGTGGGTGATCGGTATGTGGCCACCCCCTTGGCAAGGGCCGCAGGCTCGATCACCACCCTGACGCGGGCCGAAGGGATCCTGCGCATCCCTCAGCTTTCGGAGGGAATCACCCAGGATCAGGAAATTGAGGCGCGGCTTCTGGTCCCTGAGGAGGCCTTGAAACAGACAGTGGTCATCATCGGCAGCCATGATATTGCCATTGACATCCTGGCCGACGAAATCCGGAGGAAAGGACGCCGCATCCGCATCTCATCGGGAAATGTGGGGAGTCTCGGGGGAATCATCGCCCTGCGCAAGGGAAATTGTCACATGGCAGGGTCCCACCTGCTGGACACGGAAACCGGCGAGTACAACCTCTCGTATATCCGGCGCTACGCAAAGGGGCTCAACATCAGTGTTTTTCACCTTACCCTGAGGGATCAGGGATTGATGGTTGCAAAAGGCAACCCCAAGGGCATCAAGGGGATAGAGGACCTGACCCGGCCTGATGTCTCTTTTGTCAACCGCCAGGCGGGATCCGGCACGCGGGTTCTTTTGGATTACCGTCTGACACAGGCGGGAATGGCGCCCGACGCCATCAAAGGGTATGATCACGAGGAGTTCACCCACATGGCCGTGGCCGTGGATGTCCTGAGCGGGGCCGCTGACTGCGGTATGGGGATCTATGCGGCTGCCCGGGCCCTTGACCTTGATTTCGTCCCCGTTGTCAGGGAACAGTACGATCTCCTGATCCCGAGCCGGCTCCTGGATCAGGCCCCTGTCCAGGCCGTGTTGGAAACCGCGCGATCTGCCCATTTCCGTGAACGGGTCCTGGGCCTGGGTGGATATGATCCTTCAAAGAGCGGGGAATTTTTTGCAGAGGTGGAGGGAAGTGAAGATGTCGCGGCTTAGGCTCAGATCAAGACAATGGATTGTGGACGATCAGGACCGCATTATCATGGGCGAGGGGAGAAAAGAGATCCTGGAGACCATCGAACGGACCGGCTCTATCAATCAGACCGCCAAGATCATGAAGATGTCGTACAAAGGGGTCTGGAGCAAGATCAAGGTCACCGAGGAGTATCTGAACCTGAGCATCGTGCATGCGGACAGAAAGATGGGGAGCCGGCTCACCAAGGAAGGGAAAGAGCTTCTGGAAAAATACCGTCTCTTGAAGGAGGCCTGCATTGAAGCCGACAACCAATGTTTCAGGCAGATATTCGGCGGCGTCTGGCCTGTAGACGGAGGAAGCGGGGAATGACAGACCTGCCGGGACCTCCCATCGTTTCGATTGTGGGCTTTTCAGGATCAGGCAAGACCACGCTTTTGGAAAAACTCATCCGGGAACTGAGTGGCCGCGGTTGCCGGGTAGGAACCGTCAAGCACGACGTCCATGGTTTTGATATGGACAGGCCCGGAAAAGACAGTTGGCGGCACAAACAGGCCGGCGCTGTGGGCGTCATCATTTCCTCCCCCCGCCGAATCGGAATGATCATGGATGTGGATCACGACCACCATCCAGATGAATTGAAAAGTTTTTTTTCACCTGTGGACATCATCCTCACCGAAGGCTACAAACAGGGAAACAAGCCCAAGATCGAAATCTTTCGAGCCGGTCTGAGGGATGAACCCCTTTGCAGGGAAGACCCCCATCTTATCGCAATCGTCACAGACGCGAACATGGACATCGGCGTGCCCCGCTTTTCCTTGGAGGGGATTTCCGACCTGGCTGACTTTCTGATTCGGCGTTTTAAGCTGATCGCAGGCGGGGCCGCTTCCAGGACCTGACAGGCCCTATCCCCACCCGTAGCGGCCGATCACAGCGCGCATCTTTTCTGCCCCACAGAAGACCTTATTCTGTGCCAGGCTCAGGAGCGGACAGGTTTGCGTCACACATACCTCCAGCGGGGCATCTTACTTAAACTTGACAGGAGTTCTCAGAGATCGTATTTTCCCCGATAATCATCATTCATATCCTCCAGAGGAAATTCCATGCTCCATATCCCCATTGCCGGTCTGATGCCTGCCGGTTTCTCAGTTGAAAGCGCATTTGGCAATGATATTGTTCAGATGATTGTCCATGCAGGTCCCATGGTCAAGTTTGTCTTGATCCTCCTGCTCCTGTTCTCGATCGTTTCGTGGGCCATCATGTTTATGAAATACCGGCTGCTGAGCAGGGCCAAGGTTCAGACAGCCGCCTTTTTGGACCTTTTCTGGGAGAGCAGAGATCTGAAAAAGGTCTATATGGAAAGCGAGACCCTTGACAACAGCCCGGTGGCGTGCCTTTTCAGGGCCGGCTATGCAGAATTCAGCCGATTCAGCAAACTTCAGGCCTCCGCCTCGGACCTGGGTCATGGCCAGCCCGATCGTTTTAGAGAAGGGGCCTCCTTCGAGGCCGGTCCCGTGCCGACCCGGCAGGCCCTGATGGACAATCTGGAGCGGTCGCTCAAAAAGGCTGCCATCGATCAGAACAACCGCCTGGAACGCTCCCTCAGTTTTCTGGCCACCACCGGGAACACGACGCCCTTTGTCGGTCTGTTCGGCACGGTCTGGGGAATCATGGAGTCGTTTCGAGGCATCGGTCTCAAGGGTTCAGCCAATCTGGCAGTGGTGGCCCCCGGCATATCCGAGGCCCTTATCGCCACCGCAGCAGGCCTGGCTGCGGCCATTCCCGCAGTGGTGGCCTTCAACTACTTCAGTCAGCGGGTTTCGGTACTCCAGGCAGAAATGGACATCTTTACCACCGATTTTATGAGTATGGTGGGAAGGCAGTTCATCCGGCAGCTCGGCCCCCGCAAAACCACCGGTTGAGATCGCCATGGGCATTGGCAGAAACAACAAGAGGTTCATGTCCGATATCAATGTCACGCCCCTGGTGGACGTGATGCTGGTACTCCTGATTATCTTTATGGTGGCGGCCCCCATGATGATCCAGGGCGTGGACGTCAACCTGCCCAAGACCGCGGCCAAGAACATCAAGACCCAGGAAGACCCTCTCATGCTGACCATCAATAAGAAGGGAGAAATCTTTCTGGAGAACCTTGCCGTACCACTGGACGCCCTGGAAGACAAGATTCAAAAGATCTTTCAACATCGGAGAGAAAAGGAGATTTTGTTAAGGGCTGACAAAGAGGTCTCTTACGGCTTTGTGATCGATGTGATTGCAAGGGTGAAGCAGGCGGGGATCGACAAACTGGGAATGGTGACAGAACCCCTTGATTGATGCAAATGACAGGCTTGCATGACAAAAAAGGGACCAGAGGCCCCAATGGGCAAAGGTGGACCCGGGGAGTAGCCCTGTCCGTCCTCTTTCATGTCCTTCTCTTTTCCCTGGTCTTGTTTGTGCCCGAGTCCACGCCGACCCGGCGAATCAGCGGGTCTGCGGTCTATGAAGTCAACCTGGTGGAAATGCCCTCTCCACGTTCGGCAGGAGCCGCGCATGCGGCCGTGGAAAGATCAAAGAAGGCAGCCCCGCCTTTAAAGGAGATTCCTGCCGCGCGTCGCATCGCCCCCCCAGCCCCCGAGAAAAAGCCTGTGGTCATCGGAAAACGGGTAGTGGAACGCAAAAAGGAGCCGAAAAAGGAGGCTGAAAAGCCACGTCAGCCCAAGGTCTCTACCTCCAGGCTCATCGATGGGGCCATTGCCAAGATAGAAAAAAAAGTCAAGGCCGAAGAGGGCGATCACCTTAAAAAGGCCCTTTCTCGCGTGGAAAGCCAGGCCCGCAGCACGGACCAAGGCCTCTCTCCCGGCAGAGGAGGGCCGGCCGACGGGATCACCATTCGCATGTACCAGCTGGCCGTGGAGGAGCAGATCAAGACCAACTGGTCCTATCCCGTTGCCCTCATGGATCCCAAAAAAGTCAAGGATCTTGAGGCCGTTGTCCTGGTCAAGGTGCGACATGACGGGACCATCTTAACATCGCGGCTTAAAAAACGCTCGGCCAGTTCCATCTTTGATGGGTCCGTGCTCAAGGCGGTCGAGCGCTCGAATCCCCTTCCCCCTTTTCCCGAAGGGTATGCCAGAAGCCAAGATGAGATCGAGATCAGATTCAACCTGAGCGAATTGGAGGAGTTTTAATGCCTAACTGCCTACGCCGCTTCCCCTCAGGGGTGCGGTCAGCCTGGATTTGCTGGATGTTGCTCGCTCTTGCCCTGTTCCCGGGGTCGGCCCTGGCGCGTATTTATATTGATGTCAACGCCCCTTCCATCCCCAAATTCAACATCGCCATTCCTGATTTTAAGAGCGCGGGGCCCACGGCAGACCGTGTTGACCTGTCGACCGAACTTCCGGCCGTCCTTTCCAACGATCTTGTGCTCAGCGGATACTTCAATGCCATGGATAAGGGCGCTTTTCTGGAAGAAAAGAAAGAAGGACTGACCGCGGACAGCATCACCTTCAAAAACTGGTCGGTTATCGGTGCAGAACTCCTGGTGAAGGGAGCATACACCTGCGTGGGAAGCCGGCTGGAAGTGGAAATCAGGCTGTTCGACGTATTCTGGGGCAAGCAGATCCTCGGCAAGCGGGCACTGGGAGACATCAATCGGCGTCGCCACCTGATGCACAGGCTTTCCAACGAAATCATCCTGAAACTGACCGGGCATGAAGGAATTTTCCTGACCAAGCTGGCCTTTGTGGACGATTCCAGCGGAAAAAGGGAGATCTGCATCTCCGATTATGATGGTTTGAATGTCCGGCAGGCGACCACGGACAAGAGCATTGCCCTCCTTCCCCGCTGGTCGCCGGATGGGAAATATCTTGCCTACAGTTCCTATCAACAGATGGGACGGACCTTCCGCCGGAAAGACATGGGCAAACAGGCTGGACCGATCCTTTATCTGAAAGACACGGTCAGCGGCAAGGTCAGAGTCCTCTCCAGTCAACCAGGCCTCAATACGGGCGCCGCCTGGGCCCCGGACGGCAAACAGATCGCCCTGACCTTGAGCCATGAGGGAAATCCCGATATCTTCACCATTGATCTTAAGGGCAGGATTCTCAAGCGCCTGGTCCAACACTGGGGGATCGATGTGTCCCCGTCCTTTTCTCCGGACGGCAACAGGCTGGCCTTTGTGTCCAACCGATCAGGATCGCCTCAGATATACATTCTGGACCTTGCCACCCAGCAGGTGGAACGGGTGACCTATCAAGGACGATATAACACATCCCCGGCCTGGTCGTCCCTCAACCGGATTGCATTTGTCTCCATGATGGAGGGAAATTTTGATATCTGCACCATAGACCCGGCCGGCGGCGGCTTCAAGAGACTGACGGACGACCGTTCCAATGACGAAGAGCCCTGCTGGTCCCCGGACGGCCGATATCTCATGTTTACCTCGGACAGGGAGGGTTCATATCACCTGTACATCATGAATGCCAATGGTCAAAACCAGAGGAAAATCACTTCCATGAAAGGGAACCAGACCGCGCCTTCATGGGCGCCGGAATAAGATTGCCCGCCTCTCTCTTCTCCTTATACAATCCCATAGGCCAAGGGGGTTCCGGCGCCAGCCATCCTCCACGGCAGAAAAAATATACAGGGAAAACTTGAAATTCCGAAAGAGAAGTGTTAAAAGACCCCTTAATGTGGTGGAATCCCGCGATCTGTGCGAGGGACGACCATCGTGTAACGGGGGCAGGCCGACTCCGGTCCGGTTTGGGAGAAACGGCTGTGCTGGTCAATGCGGATAGACTCTTTGTCCATAACTTCTCGGCAACGTGTGAAGAAGTTTGCCCGTGGGGGTCTCTGCCCAAGGGCTGCAAAAACCGGATACAGCTCCTGGGGACGGCAGCAGGGCTATAAAATACAGTCTGTTTAAGCCCCAAGAACAGTCTTTGATCGATAGGGATCCCTTGCTGCCTTTCAATAAACGGCATCCCGGGCCCTGGGGCGGTCGCCGAACGATACGGACGCATTTTATTGCAGCCCTTGGGCAGAGACCCCCACGGGCGGGCAGAACGCTGTTTGGTTGCGGCCGTCAGGCCGCGTTGGGGGCTTTGTAAGACAGCCGGTAAAGCAAGCTTCAATTGGACGTAACCCAAGGAGAATAGGAGGAACGACGTATGGGAAAAAAACTGGTGAGGGGCTTGATTGTCATGTCTTTGATGTGCGCGTCCTTGGTTTTGGCGACCTCTTGCGCCAAGAAACAGATTGACGTCTCGGAAGGGATCCAGCCGCCGGCCGAACCGGCCCGAAAAGTAGAGGCGCCGGTGGTCAAAGAGACGCCCAAGGAGGTGGTCGTTGAGGTCGAAGAGGAGCAGCTGCCCCCTGAGATGGTGCAGAAGATAGAGGCATTTCAAAATGAAAACATCTATTTTGATTTCGATAAATCCAATCTGAAACCCGAGGCCCAGGAAGTCTTGAAGAAAAAGGCCGCCTTTCTACGGGACCATCCGGAATATTACGTATTGATCGGGGGCCACTGCGACAACAGGGGGACAGAAGAATACAATCTGGCTTTGGGTGAGCGACGGGCGGCTTCTGCAAAAGACTTCCTCATGGCCTTGGGAGTATCGGGCGACCGGATCAAGACCATCAGCTATGGAGAACTGCGGCCGGCTGATCCCCGCAACAACGAGGAAGCCTGGGCCCTCAACAGAAGAGACGAGTTCAAGCTCTACAAATAACAGCCCATTGGCCTTATTTCCCTGTGGGTGGCTGCCATCAACAGGCCGACCTTGTTAGGGACGCCGCATGTGACGATTCCACATAATGAGGTCGGCTTCATATTTCCTGGGGTGTGAGTAATGCGAATCTTTTTCCCGAATCGAAACCAGGCATTGCGAACGGTCCTGGTCTTCTTTTCCCTCCTTTTTTTCTCCTCCTGCGTGACCGATGAGGAGTTTTTGTATCTCAACGATCAGATTGTGGCCCTCAATAAACGGGTCGAGGGCCTTCAAGAGACCACAGGCCAGACAGTATCCAAAGAGCTCATCTCGGTTCGTGAACAACAGGCAAAGGCAGACGCCGAACTCCACAAGATCCGGGAAGACATGCAGGCCCTTTCGGGTCGACTGGATGAAAACAACCGTCTGGTGATTCGCGCCATTGAGAGAGACACCACCACCCAGGATGACATGGCCAGGACCATTGCCGATCTGGGAGACCGGGTCTCCAGGCTGGAGACCGGGATAGGCCAGATCTATGCCTATCTCAATCTGGAACCGCCTGTGCCTCCAAAGGAGACGGAAGAGAAGCCCTTTATGGGCACTGAGACTGAACCCGGGCCTCAGGGCCCCCCAGGGCAGCGTCCGGCAGGGCCGATGGAAGGGGCCCAGGCATCTTCGGAGCAGCAATGCTATGATGCCAACTTGGCCCTTTTCAGGAACGAAAAATATGAGGAGGCCATTGCCGGGTTCAAGGACTTTGTCAAGAAGCACCCCAAATCGGATCTCGCGGACAATGCCCAGTTTTGGATCGGCGAGTCTTACATGGGCCTGAAGCAGTACGAGCAGGCCATACTGGCCTTTCAACAGGTCATCAAAAACTACCCCAAAGGTAACAAGGCGGCCAATGCCATGTTGCGACAGGCCATTGCCTTTTATGAAATAAACGACAAGATCAGCTCAAAACTGCTGCTCAAGAAGCTCATTAAGGAGCATCCCAGATCGCCTGAGGCCGAGATCGCCCAGACAAAACTGAAGGCCATCAAATAGATAGACCCGGCTTTGTTATGCTTGCGGCCTTTTGGAGACAGCCCGGTTGAATGCCCTCATGATGTCTGTCCGGCTGATGATCCCTGCCAGTTTATCCGGCTGATCGCTCTTCACCACAGGAAGAATGGCAAAGTCGCCTGCTGTGATCTTGGCAAGGGCCGAGAATAAAGACTCCTCGGCCGTAACGCTGATTACCCGGCGGGTGGCGATGTCGCCTGCGGTCAAGGCATCATCGCCCTGCTTAAAGGCCGATTTCCAGTCAGAAAGGGAGAGAATTCCCACAAGCCTGCCTTCTGCGTTCACCACAGGAAAGCTGTTGAATCCCCTATCATAGATCAGATCCCTGAGCTCATCGAGCCTCATGCCCACAGGGACGGCCACCGGCGACGGGTTCATGGCCTCCCTTACGTTCATGTTCCGCAACTGGTTCACATCCCGGTCCGGGGCCGTCTCCGGCTCATGCCCGGCCTTGATCTCCTGGACCCTCTGGTTGTAGAACTGGATCATCTCACGCCGGTCCAGCATCCCGATGAGAACCGAGTGGTCATCATCCCTGACAACCGGCACCCGGTGCAGATTCCGAATGGTGCATTTCTTGAAGACCTCGTTGAGGTCCTCAGACGGAGTGGTGTAGATGATGTCGGCGTTGGCCACATCCTTCATCCGCACCAGCTCTCCGATCTCGTTGTCAAAGATGACGCCCCGGATGTCGTTGATGGAGAATATCCCCGTCATCCTGTTGTTCTTGTCCACCACCGGAAAATACTGCTGATCGCTCGAACTGAATATCTTCCTGAAATCCTTCAAACTCATGTCTTCGGGGATCAACTGCACCCTCCTGAGCTGGCCGGTCAGTTCCCTGACCCGGATGGCGGCAAGGATGTCTACAAAGAAGTCCCCCTTGTGGGCGCTGGAATCGATCCTGGAAGGGACCTGTTTTTCAAAGATGGTCCACTTGCGGGAGAGCATGTACGACAGGGAACACACCAGAAGGCCGGGGAGGAGGAGGTGGTAGGAGTTGGTCATCTCGCTTACAATAATAATGCTGGAGATAGGGGTATTGGAAACGCCGGCGAAAAAGCCTGCCATCCCCACCACCGCGAAGGCCCCGGGGTGGGTGACGACCCCCGGCATGAGTTCATGGAAAATCCTCCCGACGGCCCCCCCCAATGCCCCGCCGATCACAACCGAGGGACCGAAAACGCCCCCGCTCCCGCCCGATCCTATGGAGAATGCGGTGGTGAGGATTTTTCCCAGGCCCAGGCTCAAAAGAAAGAGGGTCGGGAGCTGATTGTCCAGGGCAAGCTGGGCAAACCCATACCCGAAGGAGAGGGTCTGAGGAAAAAAGAATCCTACGGCCCCGGTCAGCAGCCCCCCGATGGCCGGCTTCAAATGGTTCGGAATTCCTTTTATGACGTGGGCAATGTGCTGGACCCCGTAAAAGGCCCTGACGTAGAGGAAGCCGGCGCCGGCCAGCACAAAGGCGAGCACGGCATAAGGTCCCAGTTCCAGAGGATTTCGGAAGAGGTAGTCATGGGTGTCGAACAGGGATCCCCACCCGAAAAACAGGCAGAAGACGCAGTACGCCACCACAGATGAAATCCCGGCGGGGATAATCACCTCGGACTCGAACTCCGGATCCCGGTACAGGACCTCGGCAGCGAACAAGGCCCCTGCCAGGGGGGCCCTGAAGATGCTCCCCACCCCTGCGCCCATGCCTGCGGCCATCATGATCCGGCGCTGCCGGTCCGACAGCTTCAGCCGCGTGGCCAGAAACGACCCAAACCCGGCCCCGATCTGGGCGATGGGTCCTTCGCGGCCCCCAGATCCCCCGGATGTCATGGTGACGGCCGATGCAACGGTCTTGAGGATCGGGATCCTTCCCCTGATGAACCCGCCCTTGTTGTGATAGGCGTCGATGGCCGCATCCGTGCCGTGTCCCTCTGCCTCCGGGGCAAAGGTATACACGAGCCACCCGCTCACCACCCCCCCAAGGGCAGGGAGAAAGAAAAGCATCCATCGGTTGAAGGGAGTCTGGGTGGGGACAAAGAGGGGACTTTCCCCCGCGGGGGCCGGGGGCCGATATCCGGCCAACTGGTCCATAAAAAAATGTGAACCTGTCTGGCAGAGGAGCTGGAAGACCACAGATCCCATGCCGGCAATGAGGCCGATCAGGACAAAATAAAAGGCCCATTTTCCGGCCATGGAAAGCCTGGCCGAGCCTGCCTTCAGCGTCTTCATTTCAGGCCACAGCCTGCCGATGGTTCTGGAATCCATCATTTTGTTGAGAACCCCGTGAGCAACGGATAGATTGTTTTGAGCCAAACTGCGGCCCTGGTCCGGTTATAATGACCGACCGGCAGCCCGTCAAGCACCAATCCCGCATGCCTGCCGGGTTGCGGTTGCAAGGCCCCTTGCTCCAACCTCGTCTCATCATGCGCGCCCTGCCCTTGGCCGCCCCGAACTCACAGCCCGCATCTCTTCCACAGAGCGTATGATCTCAATATTCAGGGAATAAAACCCGGGTAGACTAATGAGCTTAAACAGTCCTTTATAAAATGCTGGCAAATTCCGGAGCTCAGGCCTCAGCCCTTTATTTCTGGGGTTGGAGCGATTCGCAGCCTTCCCCCGGTTTAGTGAGACGATGCCACAGGGCAGACTTTTCCCAAAACGGCCCTTTATCTCTCTGCTTCCTCCAGTTTTCGATTGACATCCTTGGCCTCCTCGGCCATAAATTCACCTTTGCCAATCTCCTGGGCCGTCTCGGGCGGGTCGCCTCCCGGACAGCAGGTCCGGGGTGCGTTTTCCAACAAAGCAGGCCTCCGTCGCAGACGGTGATCACCTTGCGACAGGCCAGGCGGGCCTCAGCCTTTTATTTCTGGGAGTGGAGCGATTCGCAGCTTTCCCCCGGTTTATTGAGATGATACACTATAATATATAAAGGTGATATTCTTTTGCTAACTATTAATTATTAACATGTTTTTTGTTGACTTTAGACTTTTATGGTATTAAAGTCAATGATCAGGAGTTAGCTCAACCGTTTACGGATACACGAACAAGGGGTCGACAAATTTGAAGATAGAGGAGTGCATCATGCCAAAGATAATGACCACCAAAGAAATCGCAAAATATCTAAAATTGCATGAAATAACCATATGCAAATATGCAGCGGAAGGAAAGATCCCCGCGATCCGGATCGGAAGGGTCTGGCGATTCGACAAGGATGCCATCGACAGATGGATCAGCGGCGAACAGAAGAGCTGAAGACCGCGCCCCGGACAAACACGGGGTGGGCCTTCCGGCAACATGTTTTTTTACTCCCTGAATTCCCGAACCCCTCAGTCATACAGGAGACAGGGCCTTCGCCATTGCACATAGGTTTCGAGGTCGGGCAGCCATTGCTCTTTTAACGCGAAGAGAGGCATGCCAGCCTCGAGGCCGCGGCGCAGGGACACACTGCCCATGATCAGATCAATGGGCTTTTTTTTGAATTCATATTCGTAGGGCGGCGGTTTCCAAGCAAACGCCTGCGGGTGGATCGCCATAACGGCCCTCAGCAGGGCGAGAGACGTAAAGTAGGGTTGATAGGCGTCAGGATCCAAGACATGGATCATGAAGCCATGGCAATGCCTGCCGGCCCATTTGTGGAAGGTGGGACGGAAGAAATACTCCTGGAGGCAGCAGCCTTCAAGGGCCTCCGGGGGAAGGCCTTGCCGGATGGCCCGGGTGTCCAGATAAGGGGCCCCAAAGATCTCAAAGGGCCGACAGGTTCCTCTCCCTTCGGAGAGGTTCGTCCCTTCCCAGATCACCTGCCCTGGATAGACAATGGCGGTGTCTGGAAGCGGCATGTTGGGAGACGGCATCACCCAGCGGAGTCCCGTATCTCTCCACAGCATGCGCCGACGCCAGCCCACCATGCGGACGATCGCCAGGTCGCAGTCCAGGCCAAAGACCTGGCTGAAGACAAGGGCCATCTCCCCCATGGTCAGGCCATGACGCATGGGAAGCCGATAGGGTCCCACAAACGAATAGAGTTCCGGCTCAAGAAGGTTCCCTTCTACCCTATCTCCCCCCAAAGGATTGGGGCGGTCCAGCACAACGACCCTTTTTCCGTGCCTTGACGCGGCCTTCAGACAGTTGAGGAGGGTGGAGGCAAAGGTATAAATCCGTGCCCCCACATCCTGAAGGTCTATGACCAGGGTATGGATGAGATCCAGCATGTCCGGCGTGGGTTCCCTTGACTCCGCATACAGGCTGAAGACCGGGATGTTAAGCGTCTCATCCCGGGAGTGGGGGGTCTCCACCATGTTGTCCTGGTCTCCCCCGCCATAACCGTGCTGGGGCCCGAAAAGGGCCTTGAGCTGGTCGGGGAACAGATAAGACAATACATCCTTGGCGTGCGTCAGGCGGCTGTCCAGCGAGGCCTGATTGGCAAGGAGGCCCAGTCTTTCACCTTTGCTGGGCTTCCATTCTCCTGCCCGCACCCGGTCGAGCCCGGTCATAACAGGGTCCATTTTAAACAGATCCTCCGACATGATGGCGTTGTCTGACGGTCTTCGCAGAGCCGGAATCCAGGCATCTTAGGGGAACCACGACCCCTTTTCAAGCTGATTTGAGCGTTTTCATCAATCCTATGGCACACAGATCCAAAAAAGGGCCGCCCGCCATTCAGAGAGTCTCATACGTACGCCAAGCCCCGAAGTGTCGCACCGCATTTCTCCTGTTTCTCCTATGCCTCCTTGTCCTCTTTCGCGGAACCATGTGGGCCGAGGGGCTTTATCTCCTGGAAAACAAAGGGATCCAAATCCTTTTTGACCCCTCTCAAGAAAGTGTTGCCAGAGAACTGGCCCAGATCTATCCGGAGGTGCGGGCGGAATTGCGGCGGACCCTGGGCTGGGACCTGACCGTCGTCCCGACCGTGCGCCTTGTTCAAGACAGCCAGACATTCCAGCGCTGGGTGGAAAGTCCCCTCACGGTTGCCTTTGCAGTCCCGGCCAAGGACCTTGTGGTCATGGACGCCTCCCGGATGAATGCCCATCCCTTTACCCTCAGAAACACCTTTAAGCATGAACTCTGCCATCTGCTGCTCCATGGGCATATTGAAAGCCACAGCCTTCCCAGGTGGCTCGACGAAGGGATTGCCCAGTGGGTCAGCGACGGGGCACTCGATATCCTTCTGGATCAGAAGCGCTCGGTACTGAACCGAAGCGCCCTGAGGGGCCGTTTCATCCCCCTCCATTCCCTCACCCGGGGCTTTCCCCGAAACGACCAGGCCCTGATCCTGGCCTATGAGGAGAGCAGGAGCTTTATTGACTATCTGATCGGCATGTCAGGACCCGATGGCGTGCTGACCCTCTTGCAGGTCATGAAGGAGGGAGATTCTGTGGAAGATGCGGTGTTCAAGGCATACGCCACATCTCTGGGCCAACTGGAACGGGAATGGCAGCGTTCCCTCAAAAACCGGATGAGCTGGTTTACCTATCTGAGCTATTACCTTTATGAGATCCTTTTTGTCCTTGCCGCGCTCATGAGCGTTTACGGATTCATCCGCATCATGATAAAAAAACGCCGGCGCATGAAAGAGGATGTCGAGGAATCATTCCCATAGAAAGGAGTTTGAGACCATGGATTTTCCGTATCTGTTTTCACCCGTAACCATTAACCGCATGACGCTCAAAAACCGGATGGTCATGACCGCCATGCACCTTGGATACACCCCCGAGGGCACGGTTACAGACCGGCTCATCGCATTCTATGCCCTCAGGGCCAAGGGGGGCGTAGGCCTCATCGTGGTGGGCGGGTGCCCCATCGATGAGTTTGGCGGCATGCCGGGCATGATCGGGCTCTATGACGACCGGTTTATCCCGGGGCTGGAGAAGCTGACGCAGGCCGTCAAGGACCAAGGGGCCCGGGTTGCAGCCCAGCTCTACCAGGCAGGCCGTTATACCCACTCCTCCATGATCGGGGGACGAAAGCCCTTTTCCGCCTCCGCAATCCGATCCAAGCTGACCGGCGAAATCCCCCGGGCCTTGACTTTGGAGGAGATACCCGGGGTCCAGGATTGTTTCGCCGAGGCAGCGGTCAGGGCCAAAAAGGCCGGATTCGATGCCGTAGAGATCCTGGGAAGCGCCGGGTATCTCATCAGCCAGTTCCTCTCTCCTGTCACCAATCTGCGCGAGGACCCATACGGCGGTTCCCTCGAAAACCGCATGCGTTTCGGTCTGGAGGTGATCTCCAAGGTGCGCGAGGCCGTAGGGACGGACTATCCGGTCCTGATGCGGCTGGCAGGAAACGAATTCATGGAAGGGGGCAACACTAACCGGGAGGCCGCCATCTTCGCCGCAGAGGCCGAAAAGGCCGGGGTGGATCTCTTCGACATCACAGGGGGCTGGCACGAGACCCGCATCCCTCAGTTGACCATGTCGGTTCCCCGCCAGGCCTATGTCTATCTTGCCCAGGGGATCAAGTCAGCGGTCTCTGTCCCGGTTTTGGCCAGCAACCGGATCAACGATCCTGCCACGGCTGAAGAGATCCTGTGCAATGGCTCCGCAGACCTGGTGACCGTGGCCAGGGGCCTCATCGCGGACCCGGACTTCCCCAACAAGGCCCAGGAAGGGAACTCCCATCTCATCTATCACTGCGTGGCCTGCAATCAGGGCTGCTTTGACAATGTTTTTCTGGGCCGGCCCGTGGCCTGTCTGGTGAACCCCGCGGCCGGGAAAGAGCAAGAGGTCCAGCTCACGCCTGCCCCCCGGCGCAAAACGGTTTTGGTCGTCGGCGGAGGCCCTGCCGGGATGAAGGCGGCCTGCACGGCAGGCCAAAGGGGTCACCGGGTGACGCTCATGGAAAAAACGGATCGTCTGGGAGGCCAGCTCCTCCTGAATCAGAGGATCCCCGGGAGATCCGAGCTGACGACAGCAGCCCAGGACCTGATCCGGAATCTGAAGGCCCTGGACATTGAGGTCGTTACAGGCAAGACAGCAGACCTGGACGCCATTCGGCGCATGCAGCCGGATGCGGTCATCGTGGCCACGGGGGCCGGACCGATCCGGCCGGAGATCCCGGGAATCGAAAGCCCCCATGTGGTGCAGGCATGGGACCTCCTGGCCGGCCGTGCCGCAGTGGGCAAACGGGTGGCGGTTTTAGGGGGCAATGCCGTGGGCCTGGAAACGGCCCTTTATCTGGCTGACATAGGGACCCTGTCGCCGGAGGTCCTGCATTTTCTCATGGCCAACCGGGCCGAATCAATGGAGATCCTCATGGGCCTTTTAAACAAAGGCATCAAGGATGTGACAGTGGTGGAAATGGCCCAAAAGGCCGGGGCGGACATCGGGCTCACCACCCGGTGGACCGTGTTGGGTGAACTCAAGCGCCTCGGGGTGAAGGTCATGACCGGCACGAAGGCGGTAGGGGTCACGCCTGAAGGCCTTCAAATCGAGCAGGCCGACGGCCCGGGCTTTCTCCCGGCCGATTCCATTGTGATTGCAGCCGGGGCCAGATCTGAATCCGGCCTGGTGGAACCAGTCAAGGCCATTGTCTCCGAGGTGTATGTGGTCGGAGACGCCCAAGGCCCCAGAAACGCCCTCCATGCCATCAGGGAGGGATTCGAGGCCGGCCTGAAGGTCTGAGATCCCCGGCGGTCTGACGGATGCTGCATGAACCCAAGAAGGACTGACACAGAAACCGGTTCGCTTCCCCTTTCTTCCATGCTGACCAATTTCAGACCCCTGTGGGCCTACTTTGTCCAGAACCGGTGGGTCCTTGCCGCAGGACTGTTGAGCCTGCTGGTGGTGGATTTCCTCCAGCTCGTCATCCCCCTGGTCATCAAAGAGGCCATTGACCTCCTGGCGATTCAGACAGACGCCACCCAGACTCTTTTAATGAAACAGGCCGGCATCATCCTGTTCATGGCCCTCCTCATCGCCCTGTTCCGCTATGTATGGCGGCGCCTCATATTCGGCCATTCCAGGGTGGTGGAGATGGAGCTCAGGAACCGGTTGGTCGCCCACATCCAGTCCCTTTCCCCCTCCTTTTTCCAGCGGACCCCTACCGGCGACATCATGGCCCGGGCCATCAACGACATCAATGCGGTTCGCATGGCCGCCGGCATGGGGCTGGTTGCCCTGATCGATGGGTCGGTCCTGGGCATGGCCGCCATCGGATTCATGACATCCATCGATCTGCGCCTCACCCTCATCTCCCTGATCCCGGCCCCCCTGGTGGTGATCCTGACCCGGATCCTCACCCGCCGCATGTCAAGGGGGTTTGAGACGGTCCAGAAGACCTTTTCCGATCTGACCGAACGCGTGCGCGAGGCCTTTGCCGGGATCCGCGTGGTTAAGGCCCACAATCGCGAATCATGGGAATACGGCCGCATCAAGGAGCAGGGAGAACACTATGTGGCCGAGAACATAGGCCTTGCCCGGACCCTGGCCCTCTTCTTTCCTGCCATGACCATCTTCACCAATGCAGGGCTGGTGGTGGTGATCCTGTTAGGGGGCCGATATGCCATCCTGGGGGAGATCACGCCGGGCGATTTCGTCGCCTTTATCAGCTACCTCAACCTGTTGACCTGGCCCATGATGGCCATGGGATGGGTCACCAACCTCCTTCAGCGGGCATCGGCCTCCATGCGGCGCATCAACCGGATCCTGAACGAGGTGCCGGACATTCGCGATCCGCAGCCCCTGCCGAAGGTCCCGGATCGTGCCGCACCGGGAGAAACCCCAAATGGGGCCGGGACCGTCGAGATACGAGGGCTCAGCTTCGCCTATCCCGGTCAGGAAGGACACGCCCTCAAGGACATACGCCTCAAGATCCGGCACTCCGAGAATGTGGCCGTCGTGGGACGGGTGGGATCGGGCAAGACCACCCTCCTTCATGCCATTCCCCGGCTGTTGAACATCCCTGAGGACACTGTCTTTGTGCAGGGCCGCGATATCTGCAAGGTCCCGCTCAAAGGTCTCAGAGAAGGGATCGGCTTTGTTCCCCAGGAGGTCTTTATCTTCTCCGACACCATCCGCAACAACGTGGTGTTCGGCAGGAAGGGGATCTCCGAGCAGGATGTGGCAAAGGCCCTGCACACAGCCGGCATTTTAGAAGAGGTCGAGGCCCTTGAAAACAGCGTGGACACCATCCTGGGCGAGCGGGGGATTACGCTTTCCGGGGGCCAGCGCCAGCGACTCACCATTGCCCGGGCCCTGGTCAGGCCCTACCCCATCCTCATCCTGGACGACGCCCTTTCCATGGTGGACACCCGCACAGAGGAGCTGATCCTGAACCGGATCCTGGACGGACGGCCCCGCATGACCAACCTGATCGTCTCCCACCGGGTTTCCACCATCCGGAGGGCCGACCGGATCCTGGTCCTGGATTCGGGGGCACTGGTGGAAGAAGGGCCCCATGATCATCTCATAGGGTTGGGGGGCATCTATGCCGCCCTGTATGAAGAGCAGCTCCGTGCACAGGAACTGGAAGAGGAGGCCTGACAGGGAATCATGTACGGCGATTACGGCTACGCAGAAGAAGGACGTCTGGGCAAGCCCTACAACTGGCGGATCCTGAAACGGCTGGCCCGATATGCCCTTCCCTACCGAAAGGCCATTGTCGCGGGTCTCTGCCTTTCGATCCTGATTACCCTCTTTGACCTGGTCATTCCCTATCTCACCAAGATCGTCATCGATCGCTATATCGTGGCCTCATGGCATCGCATCGAACTGGATCGGCCGGACGACCCTGCCTGCCGCGACCTGAAAAAGCGATACGGACATCTGATGGAGACAGACGCTGCAGGGAAGACCTATTATGTCTCCAATCTGCACGTAAAACAGATCGACCCTGCAGATCTTCATCTCCTCAGGACCCGCAAAATGCTTTCAGACGAGCGGCTTTATCGGATCGCTCCAGCCGCGGATCTGAGTGGGATCCCAACAGATGTGCGTCACAAGATGGTCAAGATGCGCGACGCCGCGGTCCTCATCCCTTACCGGTTCCTGAAGGACCTCCCGGAAAAGGAGGTCCTTCAGATCCGGGCCGGCGACATCAGGGCCGTGACCATGATCGCCGTTATGTTTTCTCTTTTGCTGATCCTTTCTCTGGCGGCCGGGTATGGGGAATACTACCTCCTGGAGTGGACCGGGCAACGGATGATGCAAGACATCCGGCTGACCCTCTTTGACACCATGCAATCCCAGGCCCTCCGCTTTTTTGACCGTCATCCGGTAGGGCGTCTCGTGACCCGAGTCACCAATGACGTGGAAAATCTCAACGAGATGTTCAAATCGGTCTTTGTGACAGTCTTCAAGGACCTGTTTATCCTGATAGGGATCCTGGGCATCCTCCTGGCCCTCAACTGGCAACTGGCCCTCATATGCTTCATCCTTCTTCCCGTCATCTTCGTCGTCACCCTCATCTTCAGCACCATGGCGAGGGAGGCCTTCAGGGAGCTGCGGGCCACAGTGGCCAGGATCAATGCCTTTTTGCAGGAGCGGATCCGGGGGATGCAGGTCATCCAGCTGTTTGCTCGGGAAAGGTTCCAGATGGAGGCCTTCTCCCGCATCAATTACCAGAACTACCTGGCCGGCATCAGACAGATACGGGTGTTTGCCCTGTTCATGCCGGCCATGGAACTCTTTTCCTCCCTGGCCGTTGCCTTTCTCATCTGGCACGGGGGCGGCAAGGTTCTTCAGGACGAACTGACCCTGGGAACCCTGGTGGCCTTTGTGGGCTATATCCAGATGTTCTTCAAGCCGATCCGGGATATCTCCGAAAAGTACAACATCATGCAGCTGGCCATGGCCTCCAGCGAGCGCATATTCGAGTTCATGGACGCAAAGGAGATCATCCCGGCCCCTGCATCCCCCAAGACCCCCTCGAATGTGAACGGCCGCCTTGTCTTTGACCATGTCTCGTTTGCCTATGAAAAGGGGAAGCCGGTTCTTCACGACATCTCCTTCGAGGTCAAACCGGGGGAGACCGCGGCCATTGTGGGGGCCACGGGTTCGGGAAAGACCACCGTGGTCAACCTCGTGGAACGCTTTTACGATACGGACGAGGGATCGGTCATCCTGGACGGGGTGGATCTGCGGGAATGGTCCAATGAGGGTCTCAAAAATGCGGTCAGCCTGTGCATGCAGGATGTCTTTATCTTTGCAGGCAGGCTGGCGGACAACATCTCCCTGGGGAGGGAAGGGGTGAGTGCAGATGCCGTCAGGAAGGCCGCAGAGACCGCCAATGCCATGACCTTTATCAGAAGGCTCCCAAGGGGATTTGAAGAGGAACTGGGCGAAGGAGGCGCATCCCTGTCCACAGGGGAACGCCAGCTCCTGTCCTTTGCCAGGGCCCTGGCCAATGACCCCCGCCTTCTGATCCTGGACGAGGCCACGTCCAGCGTGGACCCGGAAACCGAGCGGCTCATCCAGGAGGCAATTTCCCGGATGTCAGCAAGACGGACCACCCTCATCGTGGCCCACCGGCTCTCCACCGTGCGGCATGCGGACCGGATACTGGTGATGCATCGCGGCCGGATCCAAGAGCAGGGGACCCACGAGGAGCTCATGGCCCTGGCCGGCATCTATTCCAGGCTCCACCGGCTCTCATGAGGCGTCTTTAAACCCAGTCACATGGCAGGATCTCGATGACTCGAGGGCTCGCCTTGCGCAAATCAGGGCAAGTGGATTCCAGATGCGCTCAGGCAGGTGCGCAGGCGCACGACCCGTAACCCCTGTGCCGTTGAAGCCGCACATGCCCGGTTTCCCGCAAGCCGTTTATGTCATTTTGAGACTGGACAATGGGGAATTTCGCTGCAAGGGTATCTCCCCTTGCATACTCTCCAAGGCGGCCTGACGGCCGCAACCAAACAGCGTTCTGCCCGCGGACAAAGATTCTAACGGCATTGTCCCTCGTCACATCTATCGGACACAGGCTCCCACGGTAGAAAGGGTCATTCGCCGGGTGTCGAGGTGGACGGGCATGCCGATGGGAAGCGTCAGATTGTTCCGGCCGTGGCCTATGGGGAACCGGGCGATCAGAGGGATATTCAGGCCCGATGCTGCCTCCATGAGAAGACGGTCGATATCAGACGGATCGCCGCAGTCCATGAATTCCCCGGCGATCAGCCCGGCCAGGCCTTTTAACTGCCCTGATAAAGAGAGATGGGTCAGCATGCGGTCGATGCGGTACAAGGCCTCCCCCCGGTCTTCAATAAAGAGGATGGCGCCTTCGAAAGATGGAAAAAACGAGGTCCCGGCCATGTGACAGATGAGGCTCAGATTCCCCCCGATCAGGGTTCCCTGGGCCTCCCCGGAGATGAGAGGGGTCCCCTCCACAGGATCCAGCAACGCAGGTCGCGATGATGACAGGATGCGAAAAAGGCCGTCCACGCTGGCTGGGGCCGAAGCGGACAGGCCTCTCACCATGGGGCCGTGAAAGGCGACCAGACCGGTCCGTTGATAAATTGCGAGCAACAGGGCCGTGATATCGCTGTATCCCACCATGATCTTGGGGTGGTTTCGGATCAGGTCATAGTCGATCCTGTCAAGGAGACGGAGGCAACCATATCCTCCCCGGGAGCACAGCACAGCGGCGATCGACTCATCCCGGAACATATCGTGGAGATCCGAAAGGCGGGACGCATCATCGCCCGCCAGGTAGCCTTTTTGATCATAGAGGTGCGGGGCCTCGCGAATCCCATACCCTCTGGCGGTCAGCAGGTCCAGGCCAGGCCTCAGGTCTGAAGGACTCACCGGACCGGCCGGGGAGACCACGCCGATCACGTCCCCTGGTCTCAGGCGACGGGGGACGATAAATGACTTATGGGAGAAAGAAGGGGACATGGGTTACGGGATTTATGGCGGGGCCGATCTCGGGCGTGTCAGACAGGGCTCGAGAGCCATCCGCTTACAGATTTCGGTTGAAGAGGATGATGAGCCCCTGGAGGGTCAGGAATTCCTCCACATGGTGAATCGTCTCCGAGACCTCGGCGATGAGCGGGGCCAGCCCGCCGGTGGCAATCGCCAGGCAGGTCTCTCCACACTCCTTTCGGATCCGTTTGACAATGCCGTCCACCAGCCCGGCATACCCGAAGATAATGCCCGCATTCATGCTGCTGACCGTATCCTTGGCGATGACCGCCCTGGGCCTGGAAAATATCTCCACCCTGGGGAGCTTGGAGGCCTCCCGAAAGAGGGCCTCGCACGAGATGACGACCCCGGGTGCAATGGCGCCGCCCATATACGCCCCTTCTTTGGACACACAATCGAATGTGGTGGCTGTACCGAAATCCACAACGATCAGTGAAGTCCGGTATTTTTCATAGGCAGCAACCGCATTCACGATCCGGTCGGCGCCCACTTCCCTCGGGTTGTCATACTTGATGGGCATTCCGGTCTTGATCCCCGGCCCCACGATGACGGGCTTGACATGAAAGTACCGCCGTGAAAACTCCTCCACCGTGTTGAGAAGCGGAGGAACCACGCACGACACAATGGTATGCTGGATGTCCTCAAAGCGGATGCCGTTCCACTGGAACAGGGTCCCCACCAGGATGCCCAGTTCATCCGCAGTGGTCTCTTTTTCAGTCCGGATGCGCCAGTGTTGGCGTATCTCATTTGCCTCTGTCACGCCCAGCACAATGTTGGTATTGCCGATATCCATACAAAAGAGCATGACGTCTATCCTCGCTCCTCCACCTGACCCCGCTTGATGGCGTCAACAATCCGGACGGTCTCCACGGCCTTGCCCACATGATGCACCCGCACCATGTGGGCGCCGTTCATGACACCTGCCGCCACTGCGGCCATGGTGCCTGTATCCCTCTCATGGGGCGCCCTGTTCAAGATATGACCGATGAAGGCCTTGTTGGAAGGGCCCAGCAGGATGGGCCGGCCAAGGGATTGAAACTGGGAGAGATCTCTGATGATCTGGAGGTTGTGATCAAAGGTCTTTCCAAAGCCGATTCCCGGATCCACCAGGGTCAGATCCTTTCGGATGCCTGCCGCCTCGCACTGGTCAAGGGCCTCCCTTAAAAAACCCAGGATCTCGGCGATCAAATCTTCATAAACAGGGTTCTTCTGCATATCCCCGGGGGTTCCCTTCATGTGCATCAGGACCACGGGAACCCCTGCCCGGGCCGCAGTCCCCGCCATATCCGGATCAAAACGGAGGGCGCTGATGTCGTTGATCATGGAGGCCCCGGCCCTGAGGGCCTCTTGGGCCACCTGGGCCTTGCAGGTGTCAATGCTCACAGCCGCGGTCACCTCCCTGCTGAGGGTCTCGATGACCGGGACCACGCGGTCGATCTCCTCGCTGGCGGAAATGGGCTGGGAAAAGGGACGGGTGGATTCGCCGCCCACGTCAATGACGTCGGCCCCGGCCCTGTCCATTTCGATGCCGTGCGCAACCGCCCGGTCTGTTTCAAAATATCGGCCCCCGTCCGAAAAGGAATCCGGGGTCACATTCAGGACCCCCATCACGTGGGTCCTTCTGCCCAGATGCAGTGTACGTCCCTTCCATCTGAGTGCGGCGTCCATCTCATTCCTGCTCTTCTTCGGTTGCCTCTGTTTCCGGCTCTTCCGAATCGGATTCAGGGGCCTTGACCTCCTTTGCAGGGGCGGCCCTCTTCTTTCGTACTGATCGCTTCCTGGGACTGGTCCCTTTCTCGCCAGCGATGATCTCGGCCAAATCTTCGCCGGTCAGGGTCTCCTTTTCCAGGAGGGCGCCGGCAATCGTGTGCATGGTCTCGAGATTGTCCCGGATGAGCTGAGAGGTCTTTTCATAGGCCCCGGTCACGATGTTCCGGACTTCTTCGTCGATCTTGCGGGCGGTTTCCTCCCCGTAGTCCCTGTGCTGGGAGAGTTCCCTCCCCAGGAAGATCTGTTCGTCCCGCTTCCCGAAGCTCAATGGACCCAGCTCTTTGCTCATGCCGAAGTCACAGACCATCTTCCGCGCCAGGGTCGAGGCCCTTTCGATGTCGTTGCCTGCGCCGGTCGTCTCGGTATTGAGAATGATCTCCTCTGCGGCCCTGCCGCCCATGAGGATGGCAATGTTGTTGAGGAGATGCTCCTTGGGATAGGTGTGCTTCTCATCGATGGGAAGCTGCTGGGTCAGGCCCAGGGCCCGTCCCCGGGGGATGATGGTGACCTTGTGAATCGGATCCGCGCCAGGAAGGAGTTTGGCCACCAGGGCATGACCCGCTTCATGATAGGCGGTGATGCGTTTCTCTTCTTCGCTGATGATCATGCTCTTACGCTCGGTCCCCATCAGGACCTTGTCTTTGGCATCCTCAAAATCGTCCATCTCCACGCGGTCTTTGCCGCGACGCGCAGCCATCAGAGCCGCCTCGTTGACCATGTTTTCCAGGTCTGCACCGGTGAATCCCGGGGTCCCCCTGGCCAGGACCGAGACATCCACATTGTCGGACACCAGCTTTTTACGGAGATGCACCTTGAGAATCCCCTCGCGGCCGCCCAAATCCGGGACAGGGACCACCACCTGCCGGTCAAAACGACCCGGCCTCAGCAGGGCCGGATCCAGCACATCAGGCCGGTTGGTGGCCGATATGAGGATAACGCCCTCATTGGACTCGAAACCGTCCATCTCCACCAGGAGCTGGTTGAGGGTCTGCTCCCGCTCATCATGGCCGCCCCCCAGCCCGGCCCCCCGATGCCGGCCAACGGCGTCGATCTCGTCGATAAAGATGATGCAGGGCGCATTCTTTTTCCCCTGATTGAACAGGTCCCTGACCCGTGATGCCCCGACTCCCACAAACATCTCCACAAAATCCGAGCCGCTAATGCTGAAGAAGGGGACCCCGGCCTCTCCTGCAATGGCCCTTGCCAGGAGGGTCTTTCCGGTTCCAGGGGAACCCACCAGGAGAACTCCCTTGGGGATTCTCCCCCCGAGACGGGTGAACTTTTTGGGATCGCTCAGAAATTCGACAATCTCGCCCAATTCCTCCTTGGCCTCGTCAATGCCTGCCACATCCTCGAATGTCACCTTTTCCTGAGAATCGCTCAGGAGCCGCGCCCGGCTCTTTCCAAAGGAGAGGGCCTTCCCGCCGCCGGCCTGCATCTGTCGCATAAAGAATATCCATACCCCGATCAACAAGAGCATGGGAACCCAGGAGAGGAAGACCTGAAACCAGGAGGAATCCTCCTCGGGCCGGACGGTGATCTCCACTCCTTTGCTCCTGAGGAGGCTGATGAGCTCAGGATCTTTGGGCGCATAGGTCTTGAACGGGCCCTGGGTCGACATGCCTGCAATGTTGTCGCCCTGGATGGTGACCTGATTGACGCTGCCGCTTTCCACCATGGTCAAAAAATCGCTGTAGCTGATGCCTGTCCTGGCCCGGTCAGGCTGTTTGAATATCTGAAAAAGCATCACCATCATGAGGCTGATCACCAGCCACAGTGCCAGATTCTTGTAAAAGGGGTTCAATTGATTATGACCTCCATCAAAGAGAATGGATTGTATGCGTTTAATATTCAGGGGATAAAACCCCAGGTAAATTCCGGAGGTTGGGCGTCAGCCTTTTATCCCGGGTTTTGGTCGGATTCGCAACGCCGCCCCGGTTTATCGCGATGATACAATGGATCATTGCACGTTGACAACTGCGGTTTGCATCCCTGGCGGTTGATAACATGCCCGGCCTTCACGCTTGGAAACCCAGCGCTGTTTGCGACATATGCGGATGGTAAAATGCGGACCAGATGACTCGCTCCGAACAAAACAGGACTGCGTTTGACGTGAAAACATTTTTATTATAGTTATATTTTTTTTTAATGCCATATAAATCTCAAGCACCGGGTCGTGGGTTTGCGGCTTCTTTTTTTGTTGACACGCCGAGCAGGCTGTCGCCATATCCACAATAATCCTTGAAGGGAGGCGTACATGGAAGCATCCATATTCACAGAACAAGACCTCACACAGATAAGGGAACACGGCCTCACCCTAAAGGAGGTAAGACGCCAACTGGATCTCTTCAACATGCCCAGGCGCTTTCTGAAGCTGGCAGGCCCCTGCACTGTCGAAAACGGGATTCAGACCTTTGATCAGCAAAGAAGAGAGACCCTGGCGGCCCTGTATGCGAGCGAGGGCCCGCGGCGCCGGTGCATCAAGTTTGTGCCTGCCTCAGGCGCAGCCACGCGGATGTTTAAGGCCCTTCTCCGCTATTTCCATCAGGAGGGAGAGATTGCCAGGGCCGCTGTTTCCAGGGAGGCATCGGAAGGGAGCAAGGATGCAGAGGAGTTTCTCGCCTTTGCAGAGGGGCTGAAAAGGTTCGCATTCTTCAGGGACCTCCGGAGCGTGATGGCGGACAAGGGTCTCCATACGGATTCCCTGATCGAAGAGGGTCGTTTCAGGGATATCCTGCGATTTCTCCTCACCCATGAAGGGCTGGGCTATGCAGACCTGCCCAAGGGCCTCCTCAAGTTTCATGAATATCCGGCCGGCAGCCGAACGGCCTTCGAGGAGCACCTGGCGGAGGCCGCATCCTATGTGGTGGATCAGGAGGGTCGGTCTCGGCTCGAGTTCACAGTCTCGCCCGAGCACATGGACCGGTTCAAAGAGACCCTTCGCAGGGCCAGGGGGATCTATGAAGAGAGGTTCGGGATCCGGTATGACGTATCCTTCTCCGTCCAGGATCCCTCTACGGACACCCTGGCAGTGGATCTCACAAACGCCCCCTTTCGGCAGGAGGACGGCCGCCTCCTGTTTCGACCCGGGGGACATGGGGCACTGCTTAAGAATCTGAACCGCATTGACACAGACATCATCTTCATCAAGAACATCGACAATGTGGCGCCGGACCGTCTCAAGCCGGAGACCTTCCTGTGGAAACAGATAACAGCCGGCTATCTCATGGAGGTGCAGGGCCGGATATTTGCCTTGATGGAAAAACTGTCCTCTCCAGGGGTTGATTTCCGGGTCCTGGAGGAGGCCGCCTCCTTCCTGGAAAATGGGCTAATGACACCTCTTCCCGACAGCGTCAGAGGGGCGTCGCCTGAAGAAAAGAGAGCGCATCTGATAGAGAGGCTCAATCGACCTGTAAGGGTGTGCGGGATGGTGCAGAATGTGGGGGAGCCGGGGGGAGGACCGTTCTGGGTGGAAGATGCAACCGGTCAGCGGTCGCTTCAGATTGTGGAAACAGCCCAGATCGATCTCGATTCCAGGGGCCAGCGGGAGATATTTGAGGCCTCCACCCATTTCAATCCAGTGGACCTGGTCTGCGGGGTCAGGGACTGGCAGGGCCGGCCCTTTGATCTGACGCGGTTTGTAGACCAGAGCGCTGTCTTTATCTCACAGAAGTCAAAGGACGGAAAGGATTTGAAGGCCCTCGAACACCCGGGACTGTGGAACGGCTCCATGGCAGGCTGGATCACCCTGTTCGTGGAGGTCCCCGGCATCACATTCAACCCGGTCAAGACAGTGAACGACCTGCTGCGCAGGGAGCACCAGCCCGCATAACGCACGCCCGGAGGAGAGGCATGTGAGGGTGAATAGGGAACGTCGAATGAAGGAACGGAGATAGCTGGCAGATTGGCCTCACCAGGGAAGACAATGGGCAGGACAACGGGAAAGCATGACGAAAAGGGGACCGTTACACACTCCTCATGGTTCGTTGCGGTGACGGCCGTATTCATCACAGGCCTGATTGCAGCCAACATCACCTCGGTGAAGCTGATCGACCTGTACGGGCTCGTCTTGCCCGCAGGGATTATCATTTTTCCGGTCAGTTACATCATCGGAGACGTGCTGACAGAGGTGTATGGATACGGCCGTGCCCGTCGGGTGATCTGGCTGGGCTTCTTCTGCAATCTGCTGACGGTGGCCGTCATCTGGCTGGCCCAGATCGTCCCCCCTGCCTCTTTCTGGGACGGCCAGGCGGCCTATGAGCGGATACTGGGCTATGCGCCGAGACTCTTGGGTGCATCTTTTCTGGCATATCTCACAGGGGAGTTCGTCAATGCCTACATCATGGCACGAATGAAAATCGCCACCAGGGGGCGGTGGTTGTGGACCCGCACCATCACCTCCACCCTCCTGGGGCAGGGAGTGGACTCCCTGGTCTTCATCGGCATCGCATTTGTAGGGCTCCTTCCCGTGGCCCAGCTCGGTCTTGCCATTCTCGCCCAGTGGATGGTCAAATCGGTCTATGAGGCCGCAGCCACCCCTCTCACCTACCTGGCAGTGGGCTTTTTGAAGCGCCGCGAAGGGCTGGATGTCTATGACCGCCATACCCGCTTCAACCCGCTCCTTATGAGGGAGGAGCCGTAATCCCTTGTTGTGTTCAGCAGACATCCATGATAAAGGAGGCTGTCTGGCCCTTAAACCTCTGAATCTTTGAATCTGAGACCCATGAATCTGCTCGATATCCTGATACTGGCCTGCCTCGTCTTCCTGATCGTGCGGGGCATCTTCCGGGGTTTTGTCAGGGAGGTGGGATCCCTTGCCGGCATCATCCTGGGGATCTGGGCTGCATGTGTGCATCACCCTCAGGTTACAGCTTTCCTGGCCCATTTTTTCCCGGACTGGAAATACCTTTCCCTGCTAAGCGTCGTAGTGCTGCTTGTGGCGGTCCTTGGATTGTGCAATGTGACCGCATGGCTTCTCCACAAATTCCTCACCAAGGTCTTTCTGGGCTGGGCAGACAGGTCCCTGGGGGCGGGCCTGGCCGTCCTCAAGGGCGTGGTGATCATCTATTTTGCCATTGTGGTAACGACCTTTTTTGTCCCCTCCTCCGCCTCTGTCCTTGCCGAGTCCACATTGGCGCCGGTGATAGTCCGCTCGTATCAGGCCATGACAGGGGCTTTTTCTCCAGGGGCCTATGCAGATTTGAAAAAGAAATTTACAGGACAAAAGGAAGGGTTCGGCCGCTCCCTGGACAAGGGGAAGGCCGATGCCAAAACGCGACATGACTGATGACAGGTTAGGCAGTGCCCTGCGCGGCCTCGTGGACCTGGTGGCCCGGCTCAGGGGGCCGGGCGGGTGTCCATGGGATGCAAAGCAGACGGACGACACGATCAAGGTTTACCTCCTCGAGGAGGCCTATGAGGTCCTGGAGGCAGTAGAGACCGGATCACCCCAGGAGGTCTGCTCGGAGCTGGGGGATCTCCTCTTTCAGATCCTGTTTCTGGCCCGTCTGGCAGAGGAACGTGGGGACTTCGGGTTCAGCGATGTGATCGAGAAGATCACCCGGAAGATGATCCGCCGGCATCCCCATGTATTCGGGAACGCGGAGGTGAAGAACGCCGAGGAAGTTGCCTCCAACTGGGCCAGGATCAAGCAGACAGAGAACGGCAAGAGCCAGGGTGTATGCGCTTCTCTCCAGAATATTCCCTCCACTTCACCTGCCCTCCTGAGGGCCCATCGCATGGGAGAGCGGGCAGCCAAGGCAGGCTTCGACTGGGCCGATGCAGACAAGGTATGGACCAAGGTGGAAGAAGAGGCAGAAGAGATCAAGGCGGCTATGGCCAAAAATGACCGAAAAGCCGCCTTACTGGAGATCGGCGACCTCCTTTTCACCCTCGCAAACCTCTCGCGGCATTTGGGCGAGAATGCCGAAAACGTTCTCAGAAACGCAAACAACAAGTTTTTGAAGCGGTTTCAAAAAATGGAGAAGGAGCTGATGGATGCAGGCATGCCGTTGGAAGAGGCCAGCCTGGATCAGATGAACGCGGCATGGGAAACCGTCAAGGAGTGTGAGTCGTAATGCACAACAAGGGTGCGTCGTGCCCAGAGCGAAGGCCAAAAAGAGGTTTTCTTGCCGACTCTTGAGATGGTTCGGCGGCCTGCTTTTTGTCTGTCTGGCCCTGAGCGTCGTAGAGGTGGCTCTGCTGCGGTGGGTGGATCCGCGGTTTACCCTTACGACAATTCGGCAATGGATCGCCCATACGACGGGATCCGCACGCCAGGGGCCCGGAATGATCTGGCGGCCCCTTGACGCCATGTCGCCCCACATTCGAAAGGCTGTGCTTGCGGGCGAGGACCAGCGGTTCCTGTCCCATGCCGGTTTTGATTTCACCGAGATCGGCAAGGCGGTACAGGATATGGCCTCCGGGGGGGCCTTCAGGGGCGCCAGCACCATCACCATGCAGACGGCGCGGACCGTGTTTTTGTGGCCTGCCAGGAGCCTTTTGAGAAAGGTCCTGGAGGCCTACTATACCATCCTTGTGGAGATCTTCTGGGACAAGGAGAGGATCTTGGAGATCTATCTCAACACCGTGGACTGGGGAAAGGGGGTCATGGGAATTGAGGCCGCTTCCCGGCACTATTTCCGCGTCTCATCAGACCGTCTTTCCCGGCGCCAGGCAGCCCTGCTGGCGGCCGTGCTCCCAAGCCCCCATCGATGGTCTCCCATCCATCCAGGGCCTCATATTCTCTGGCGGCAGGAAAGAATACTCAAGGCCCTGGACAGGATGCCCCTTGTGGGACGCGAGCATGGCAACGCGCATTGATGGAATGGGTGGGTCGGCCTGTCCGCGCGCCCTTTTCGTCTCAGTTTACAGCGTAGAATCTTTGTCCGTAACTTCTCTGCAACGTGCCAAGAAGTTCGCCATAAGAAAAGCGACGCGCTCCAAAGGCTCTTGCCAGGACCAGGGCGTCAGGGTCCCCGGCAAAGAGATTGGTTTATGAAAAATCATACCAGCAGAATATTTAACTTCCTGTTTAGAATCCAGGGAATCAGCCTCAAATGGAAGCTCCTGATCCCCTTCCTCTTCTTTTCCTTTATTGGAACCATGGTCTTGGCCACTATCGGCCTGAACTCCCAACAGGAACTGATTCGGCAGGAGGAGAAGCGAGAGATCCATGATCTTTATCGGCTGTTTCTTACTCGCATCGGCCACAGGGGAGAGCAGGCCCTCTGCATGGCCACCATTATCGCAGAGGACCAGCGGATCCAGGAATTGCTGGCCCGCAAAGAGGCAGAGGCCATCCAGCGCTACACCCGACCCCTGTACGAACGACTGAAGGCCAACTTCGGGATTCGGCAGTTTCATTTCCATACCCCTCCTGGCAAGTCTTTTCTGAGGGTGCATGCCCCCCATGCCTCAGGCGAGATGATCTCCTACAGGAAGGCCATCATGGATGTCATGAAGAGCGGGAGAGGGATCGCCACCCTGGAATGGGGCCTGACAGGCCTGGGGATCCGGGGAATCGTCCCGATCTATCACGAGGACGCCCTGGCGGGGAGTTTTGAGATCGGATACCCTTTTGGCCGACCTTTTCTGGAAGATCTCAAGGAATACTGGGGGCCTGACATCACGGTGTTTGAAAAGAGGAGCGAAGACAAATTTTCCCTGATCGCCACCACCAAGGAATGGGTCAAGGAGTGCTGTCCCATGGTTCATCTGACCGCCCCCCTCAATGATCATGAGCCCCGAATCCTCATTGCCCCTCCCAGCCATCCTGCCAGCTCCATCCTGGTAGGTCCTGTGCGGGATTACTTCGGGGACACTGTGGCGGTGGTGGTAATAGAGGCGGACCGCACAGAGATCATCCAGCGGCTGGCGCGGACCCGGAACCTCATGATCGCCGTAGGAGGGGCCGGGATCGTGGTCTCTTTTGCCCTGATCTGGGTTGTGGCCCTCCTTTTCACACGGCCCATTGAGGAGATCGTCAAGCGGGCGAGGGAGATAGCCGAGGGGAAACGGGAGGCGCGGCTGAAGCTGAGGCCCAATGATGAGATCGGTCGGCTGGCCCAATCCCTCAACACCATGCTCGATTCCCTCAAGGAGCGGCGGAAAAAAATACAGGAATATGCGAGGATCCTCGAAAAAAAGGTAGAGGAGAGGACCGCGGACCTGGTCTTTTCAGAGGAAAAATACCGCACCCTGGTGGACAACCTTCCCCTTTGCGTATACCGGATCCTCTGCGATGGGACCACTGAATTTGTCAACCCGTATTTCACGGATAAGCTGGGTTATACTGCTGAAGAGGTGGTCAGCGAGAAGGGGTTTTGGGAAAAGCGCATCTGGGGGTGCGACAGGGAAGAGGCGAGGAGGATCTGGGAGGATTTGAGGAGAAACGGCAAGGGCTTCCGGGTGGAACGGGTCGTCGAAGACAAAGAGGGCCGCAGTTACACATTTATCGACCACGCCATTCCTGCAAAAGACGATGAGGGCAACCTGAAATGGCTGGATGGGATCATGATGGACATCACCATGCTGAAGCGGCTCCAGGAGATGGCCCTCCGGACCGAAGAGATCAAGGTGCTGGGCGAGATATCGGCGCGGTTTGCCCATGAAATGAGAAATCCCCTGGTGACCGCAGGCGGATTTGCCCGTCGACTCCGGGACTCCCTCCCTGAAGGGGACCGGCACCGGGAATTTGCAGAGATCATTGTAGAGGAGGTGGGCAGACTGGAGTATATCCTTAAAGTCATCCTGTCTTCCATTGAGCCGTTTACCCTCTCCATGTCGGAGGCAGACCTGAATCAGATTCTGCACAGATCGCTTCAGACGGTTCACGAGGAAATCACTGTCAGGGGGATCCATCTGAAGGAATCCCTGGCCGCCTCTCCCTCAAGGATTCAGGCAGACGCCGGCATGCTCGAAAAGGCCTTTGACAATATCCTGAGGCACGCGGTCCTCTCCATGCGGGAAGGAGACGCCCTCTCGGTTTCTACCCAGACCGGACACGACATCCTGGTGACAGTGATCCGCTATCCGGCTGAAACCCTGGCAAAGGATGACCTGGAGCAGTTCTTTTTCCCCCGTTTTGCAGGAAAGGAGGAGGCGGCCGTGCACGAGCTCCCCCTGACAAAGATCATTATCCACCGACACGGCGGGAAGATCGACGTATTCCGCGATCGAGAGGATGTTGTGTTGAAAATTGAACTTCCCCGCAGCCTTCCGGTCTACAGGGAGAGCAGCCAGGGAATGGCGGAGGAACCGTCGTCATGATCCGCTGCGTGGGGTTGAATGCCTTTATCGCTTTGTGGTCGCTCCTCATGTGTCTGTGGGGATTGGCCATCTCACTGATCGACAAGGACGGCAGGAGGGTCCATTTTTGGTGTGCGGCCCCCTGGGCCAGGGTCATCCTTCGGGTGTGCGGGATCAGGGTAGAGGTGAAGGGCCTGGAGCATGTGGACGCCAGCGTGCCGCGCATCTATATGACCAACCACCAGAGCTTCTTTGATATCTTCGCCCTTCTGGCCTGTCTGCCCGTGAACTTCAAATTCATCCTGAAACAGGAGCTGATGAAAATCCCTTTTCTGGGACCTGCCATGAGAAAGGCAGGCTACATCGGGATCGAGAGAGACGATCCCAGAAAGGCGGTAGAGAGCATGAAACAGGCGGCCCTGCGGATCAAGAGCGGGGCCTCGGTCCTGATTTTCCCCGAAGGGACCCGGAGCCCGGACGGAAGTCTCCAGGAATTCAAGAAGGGGGGATTCAACCTGGCCGTCAAGTCAGGATGCGATATCGTCCCCATCGGCATCAGGGACAGCTTCCGCATCGCGCCCAAGGGAAGCCTCAAGATAAGAAAGGGCGCCTTCGGGCTCAGCATCGGAAGCCCCATCTGCCTTTCGGGGCTCGGGAAGCGGGACATCCCCCGCCTCATGCAGCAGGTGCGGTCGGAGATGCTGAGCCAGATGGGATATGATCTCGAGAATCCAGGGTCGAATCCCCTGACTTATGGAGATGACGCAAAAAACCCAGCAACCCCGTGAACAGACCATGTGCTTTGACCCCATGGACGTAAGCGAAGCCCATATCCGCCGCGAAAAGGAAAAGGCCCGCCGGCTCAGGAAAACCCACTGGTGGAACGCCCGGATCGAGAAAGGGGTCTGTTATTATTGCGGCCGCAGGGTAGGCCGTGAGAATCTCACCATGGACCATGTGGTCCCCCTGGCCAGGGGGGGGCGCAGCACCAAGGGAAATCTGGTGCCTGCCTGCAAGGAGTGCAACAACCGGAAAAAGTACCAGCTCCCTGTGGAGTGGGAGGAATATTTGAAATCCCTGGATACGGTTCAGGACTGATCTCCATTCCCTTGGGAGCGGCTCACCATCACCTCCCTGCCCACAAGCCTTGCAGGCTCGAGTCCTGTGCGATCCGCTGCCCGGCCCCTGTTGACGGCGATCTCAAGATGGCCGGAACTCCCGAACAGGGCCAGGGCCTGCCCTGCCGGCGCCTGGCCGTAGGTTTTGCTGATGCCTTCCACACAGAGATTCCCCACCGTTATGACTCCTTTGCGGCCGGCCAGAAATCCTTTCAGGTCCTCGGCCCGCAGGTTGGTGATCAGGTTCCCGAAATGATCCACCCGGACAATCTGGCCCCACAGGCTCCCCTTTTTTGTGTAAGGCCGGGGGAATGCCAGCCGCACCGGATCGTCAATAATCGGCCCCATGTCAAGCGGGTTCGCGCCAAGGGAGAGATGCGCTGCGGCCGGGGCAAAGAGATCCCGACCGTGAAAGGTGTTGCTGACATGCTCGAGGAAGTATCTGGGCTCCTTCAGCTGGATAACCCACGCCTCCTGGCAGTCCAGAATGGGGGAGAAGATGCCGTTGTCCGGCCCAACAAAAAGGTGGGCTCGGGCCTTCACAAGGATGGGCCGGCGCTGGGTGCCCACCCCCGGATCCACTACTGCCACATGGACCGTTCCTTCCGGGAAATAGGGATAGGTTTCCAGCAACACCTGTGAGGCCTGTATGACAGCCCCGGCCGGGATGTGATGAGAGATGTCGATGATGCGGGCACTGGGGTTGATGGAAAGGACAACCCCTTTCATCATGGCGGCGTATGGATCTCTTACGCCGAAATCGGTGAGCAGGGTCACCATCCCGGATGGGCTCACGACCCATCCTCCACAAGCATGGGCAGGATCTGTGCGGCCTTTCCCACAAGGACCATGTCCATCAGATCCGAATTGGGCGTCCTTTCCAGATTGATTTCCACCAGGAGGCCCCCCCCTGATTTGGCAGTAAGGGCAAGGGATGCGGCCGGCTGGACCACGCTGGAGGTCCCCACCACCAGCATGACCTGGCACCTCTCTGCGGCCTCTGCTGCCTGGCGAAGGATGCGGGGATCCAGGGACTCGCCAAACCAGACCACTCCCGGCCGCAGCAGCCCGCCGCATGCCGCACAGGTGGGCCGGGGACCCAAATCAGGGGTCCGGTCCATGGTCTCCCTGCCGCACTGGGTGCATCGAACCTGCCAGATACTGCCATGGAGTTCCAGAAGACGCCGGCTTCCTGCCAGGCCGTGGAGCCCGTCCGCTCCCCTGAAGGTGGGAATCCCGCCCTCCGCGGAGACGCCGGCCCCTGTCAGGACGGCCACCCGCTGGGCTTCCCTGAGCGCCTTTCTCAGCCTGTTGATGGATCTTTCCATACATGATAGATTAGCCAAAAGACCGGATCAAGTCAAGGATCCGAGACTCAGGGGCGGCCTCTTGGCCGGAGACAGGGAGATGAAGACCGGGAAAAAAATCATTTTGTTTGCCTCGCTTGTCCTGCTGACTGCAGTGCTCGGGCTCGCGGCCGGGGTTTTCTATCTCTCTGCCCATCCCCGGTCCGTCAAGTCCCTTGTGGAAACCGCCCTTTCCCGCACCACCGGCGCGTCGGTCTCCATACAGAGCCTCTCCTATTCCTTTTCTCCCATCCAAATCGCCGCGGACGGCCTCACTGCGGCCCCCGGACCAAACGCAAGCGGATGTCATCTGAAGATCCCCCGCCTCCGGGCCGCATGCTCCCTGGAGGGTCGGTTCGGACAAAAAATTTTGACTGTTCAAGGAATGGAGATCACGGGCATGTCCTGCGAGATCCATCAGGACGCGGCTTTCCCTGACATGGCCCGGGAACCCCAGACCCCATCCCTTTTCGGCCCGGTCCTCCAAAGGATCTTCGCCTTCCTGGTTTTCAAAGAGATTCGGCTGGAGGCTGCGACCCTGTCCGATGCCAGCGTAACCGTCCGATTGAAGGAGCAGACCCTGGACCTCAAGGACATCCAGGGCTGCATGGATGCCGACCACAGGATCCATATCTCCCTGTGCGGCCGGCTTGATTGGCCGTCGCGGCAGATCCTCGTACAAGCGCCTCTGGTCCGCTTGAAGACAGAGGGGGCCGTCTCGCTGAACCAAATACAGATCAGCTCGTCCGTCGCCTTTGAACGGATCGGGTTCCAGAGCCCGGCTGTGGACCTCCACGGGCTCAAAGGGGAGGCCCGGCTCACATACCGGCCGGAGCAAAGAGAGGTGGCCTTTGCCGGCATGACGCTTGAACTGGAAAAGGCCCGCATCCAGGAAGCAGGGGAGAAAAGACCGGTCCAGCTGGACCTGAGCATGGCCGCAGAGGGCGTCTTCAGCCTGGCGAATCGCCGGGTGAAGGTCCGCACCCTGGACCTGGCCCTGAGGGACCGTTTTCAGATGGCAGGCGAACTCTTTGCCGTGCTGGGGCGGCCGAGGCAGGTGGATCTCACGGTGAAAAGATGCCGCATCGTCCCCCAGGAGATGGTCAGCCTCCTCCCTTCTTCATTCCGAAAACAGACGGCGCCTTTCCGGTTGGACGGACCCATCCTTGTAGCCGGGAGGGCGGGGGCCGTGGAAAGGGAAAGCGGATGGGCATGGGACGGGGATATGGAGGCTGCTTTCAACCGGAACAAGTTCGCTTTTGGGACCGCATCGGCCCGTGCGGCAGGGGTCCTGACCGGAAAGATCGCCCTGGCCGGCAAGGTCCCTCGTATGGACATACGCACAGACCTCAATGCGGAAGGTACGGTGTTTAAAGGAAACAGGGTAGAGACAGGGCCCTGCAAGGCAATCCTTTCTCTTTCAGGGAGGCATCCTGTCCTGGACCTGAACCGCCTTTCCCTTCAGACGCCCTGGATTGCCTGCCCGGGCCGGGACAGGCCGCTTCGTATCGGTGATGTGCGCATAGAGACCGGCAAGGGCCAGATCGACCTTAACACCCTGGCCTGCCGCCTCCCGGAGATCCGGTTCGATTCCTCTCTTTTGAAAAACATCACCGCCTCCCTGGATTCCGGGGATGGAAAGGCCTGGACCGTAAAGATCCAGGGGAAAGAAACCGGAATGACCGGGCTGGCCCAAGACCTGGGGTTTTTGCCGGCGGGCTGGCAGGCGGCCGGCCGGGATGCACTGAAGGCCCTAATCAGATTTGACAGGGACAACCGGGCGGCGGCAACCTCTGAATGGACCTTTCAGAATCTGAGATTTCAGGACCCGGGAGGCAGCCTTATGGGAGAAAAGGTCTGCATCGAGGCCGCCCTCAAGGGAACATTCGATCCCTTTCATGACCTCACCTCCGTGGAGATGACACTAAATGCGGATGCGGGGGAGGTCCTCTACGATCGGTTCTATGTGAATCTAAAGCGATCTCCCCTCTTTTTCCGGTTTGCTGGGAATTACAGCGCTCCGGACAGGTCCATGACCGTTTCGAATCTGAGCCTGGGGTTGAAGCAGATTGCGACCTGCCGACTGAGCGGCCGTTTCTTTGAGAAGAAATCCGGCTGGGCCTGGGATCTCATGATAAAGATCCCTGAGATGCCCTTGAGTCCCGGGTTCGATCTTTTTGTGACGGAGCCGTTTCAGATGGAAAGACCGTCCCTCCGCTCCCTTGAGACCGAAGGAACCGTCTCGGCCGAGGCGAGCCTGGAAGGGGACCTGCCAAACTGGACGGTCAGGGGGTCCATTTCATGGAGAGACGGCCGGGTCGCTTCCAAAGACCCTGAATTCTCCCTGAACGGCATCAGCCTTTCCTTCCCGCTTTGGATTCAGAATCCGGACCGTGGGGATGCAACAGGAGATCGAAAGGGAAGCCTGTCCATACGATCCATCCGTCTCCCTTTCCTGGCCGAGCAGTCCCTGTCTGTTCCCCTTCAGACGGATGGGGGGAACCAACTGCAGGTTCCCTCCCCCATCCCTGTTACGATCCCGGGCGGTCGGATCCATCTGGCGCCGGTTCATATTGAAGGACTCATGGGGCCCGTGTTGTCCATCACATCCGGCCTTGTTGTGGATCGAGTGGACCTCGGACCCCTTCTCGCCCCTTTTTGGCCCCGGCCCGTAGACGGAACCCTCTCCGGAAGCCTGAATCCTGTACAGCTCCAGGGCGGTCGGCTCACTGCGGGGGGCCGGGTGTCCGCGGCCGTCTTTGACGGCGAGATCAGCCTGGCCCATGTCGGGGTAGACAGGCTCTTCACCGGAACCCCGGTCCTCAAGCTGGATGCCCAATGGAAGGAGTTGGACCTGTCCCAACTGACCTCTGACACGCCCTTTGGAAAGATTGAAGGCCGTCTGAACGGGCATGCAAAAAATCTGGAGATTGCCAATGGACAGGTCCAGAAATTTGATCTCCTGTTGGAGACCGTTCGCAGGGACGGGACCCCTCAGCGGATCAGCGTCAAGGCCGTGGACAATATTGCCCGGATCGGCGGGGGCCAGAGTCCCTTTATGGGCATTGCCGGAATCTTTGCTGCTGCCTTCAAGGAATTTCCCTATGAGAAGATCGGCGTGCACGCCACCCTGGAAAACGACCGCTTCAGGATCAACGGCACCATCCGGGAGGGAGGCACCGAATATCTCGTAAAAAGAGGTTTATTCTCAGGCGTGAACGTGGTAAATCAGAACCCGGACAATCAGGTCAGTTTCAAGGACATGATCAAGCGGATCCAGCGGATCAAGACATCCAAGGGCAGTCCGGTCGTCAGGTAAGCACGCCCTCCATGTCTTGGGCCGAGGTCCACGGCAACCTGCTTTCACAGCGTTCGCAGTGCTCTTATTTTACAGACTCACACGGAGACACAAAGAACACAGAGAAAAGGGCATGTTCCCGCTTCCTTACAAAAAAATCCTTTGTGTGCCTTGTGCCTTTGTGTGAGATATTTTGGTTGTGGGCATCCGCGTTAGCCCATAATGATACTCATTTTTTCGGCTTAACCGGACAGGGAGGAGGAACATCATGAAGAGCTGCCAAAAGGCTGCATGGATGACCGTATCCATCTTTTTGTCGCTGATCGTCGCCTGCGTGACCATCAACATCTATTTTCCAGCCGAAAAGGTGGAATCGGTGGCCGGAGAGATTGTGGACGAAATCAGAGGGAAGACCACGGACGGCAAGGAGAGTTTTTTTAGGAAGGGAGGGGGGTTCTATGCGGCAACCCAGGTGACGGCATTGGCCTGCAGCCGTGCGTGGGCCGACGAACCCCTGACCGTGTCCAACCCCACCATCCGGGCGCTGAAGGATCGGATGAAGGCCCGGTATGCCCGGTTGCGGCCCTTTTATGAGAAGGGAATGCTCAAGGAGGAGAACAACGGCTATGTTTCCATCGGCGCCGCCCAAGGACTGGGGCTCAAGGAGAAGCGGGACCTTAACGCCCTTGTCAACGCGGAAAACAACGACAGGAGACAACTCTACTCAGAGGTCGCCAAGGCCCTCAACATCGACCCCAGTCAGGTGAGCCGGGTCGCGGAGATCTTTGCCAGGGAATGGCAAAAGTCAATCCGGTAAACGCCGGGGGCCGGGCTCAGGGCATGGTGTCCCGCGCCTGCAATGGAAAGGAGTCGAGACATGGATCTATTTGCGGCAATACAGGAGAGACGGAGCTGTAGAAAATTTTTCCCTGACCCTGTGGATCAGGAGAGCATCAAGAGGATCCTTGAGGCCGCTGTATGGGCCCCCTCGCCGCTCAACCTGCAGCCATGGGAATTTATTGTAGTTACCAATGACGAGGTAAAGACCAAGATCCACGCCGAGGCCATCCGATGCAAGGCCTGGGCCCTTGAAAAGAGCGGATGGCAGTGGATCGGCGGCTACAAGGTGGATTTTCTCACGGCCGCGCCGGTCATCATCGCGGTCGTCGGAGACCCCAAAAAGACCGGCGTGGACATGTTCATGGAGGGCGGGAGCACAGGCTATCAGCATGCCTGTGCCGCGGCCATTCAGAATATGCTCCTGGCGGCCCATGCCCTCGGGCTGGGGGGCGTCTGGTTCACCTTCTTCGACAGGGAGGCCATGGGAAAGACCCTCGGGGTCGACGAAAAAAAGACCCTTATCGCCCTCGTGTGCCTGGGAAGGCCGGACGGCAGACCCACGGCCATGCCCCGGAAGGACGTCAGGCAGAAAACATCCTATATTCGATAGCTCAGCAGCTCCATCGCCCCCTGCCTTGACTTGCCCCGGATATCCCTTTGCCAGGCGCCTAACCCGGCCTGAAGATGAGCAGCCATGCATGGGCGATTAAAACCGTGATGACCATATAGGGGAAGGCCGTCTTCATGAATCCGATAAAGCTGATGTGATATCCCCTGGCCTCTGCAATCCCCATGGTCACCACGTTGGCCGAGGCCCCGATAATGGTCCCGTTCCCGCCAAAGCAGGCCCCCAGGGCTAGTGCCCACCAGAGGGTGTTCTCCGCCCCGGGAATAACGCCGCTCAGATAGGCCACAATGGGGAGCATGGTGGCGGTAAACGGGATGTTGTCCACAAAGGCGGACATGATGGCCGCCACCCAGAGGATCAGGGTGCAGGCCACCACAAAATTTCCTGCAGAGAGATCCAGGATCCAGTCGGCGATCAGGGCCAAAAGCCCGCTCGATTCCACGGCCCCCACAATGATAAAGAGGAAGATGAAGAACATGAGGGTGGGCCATTCGATGTCCTTCTCGATGAGCTCGATCAGGTTCACCTTTTCGGTCAGGATGGCGATGGTCAGCAGGACCGCGGCCCCCATGAGGGCGGCAACGCTGACCTCCATGTGCCAGTATCCATGACTCAGAAAGAGGAATACGGCAAAGGCGAGGACCGCAAGGCCGTAGGTCAGAAGTTTGGGATCCGTGATGGGATATTCCTCTTTGAGGGTCCGGATGTATTCCGCGACATTGTCCACCTTGGCAGCCGCGTACGACTTTCCCCAGACAAACCTGGTAAACACGATCAGAGCCACGGTGCAGACCAGGCATATGAGGGCAAGGGCCGCCACAAAGTCCATAAAGGTCAGGCCTGCATATGAGCCGATCATGATGTTGGGCGGGTCGCCGATGAGGGTGGCGGTCCCCCCCACGTTGGAGGCCAGGACCAGGGGAATCAGGAGGTGGAGGGGATTGAGGCCCAGGGAGATGGAGATCTCGATGGCCACGCCGGTCAACAGGAGCATGGTGGTCACGTTGTCCAGGAAGGCGGATGAAACCGCGGTAAATATCATGAGATAGACCGACAGGAGGAAAACCTTCCCCTTGGCCATCTTGTAGGAGATGTACGCGCACCACTGAAACACCCCCGTATGCTTCAATACCCCTACGATGATCATCATCCCCATGAGGAGAAAGATCACGTTCATGTCAATGGCGTTTATGGCGCTGTCAAAGGAGAAGATGTGGTATTCGGGGTTGATGGTGCCGATGGTATACGAGATGACCAGCATCAGGGCCGCGCCCAGCATGGCCGCAATGGTCCTGTGCAGGAGTTCAAATGCGATGAGGACATAGGCCAGGATAAATACGACCGTGGAAATCCAGAACGCAGGTCCTAAGACCCGGTTCAGGTCCAGGTCCTCGCTGATGTAGTAGTGATCGCCCACGCTCGCCAGTTCAGATCCCTTGAACTCAAGGGTGCGGGTTTCAAAGCTTGTCTTGCTCGCCTCAATATGAATGGTGGACGCAAGAACGGCCCCCTTTTCCAACTGGAAACGGGAAACATATCTCCCGTGATGGGCCGTGGTCACTTCATCGACCAGTTTGCCGTTGACCCATATCTTGATGACGGCCTCGTCTATCGGTTCTTTGTGGCTGTCCAGGACGATCCCGGAGATGTTAATGGTATCCCCGCCGGGGATGGTTTCCTGAGGCGGGCCGGCCTTGGGACCGTGCCCGGCCAGGGCCGTGGAGGCTGCAAGAAAGATGCTTATAACGCAGACAGATGCAAGACAACGCCAAAAGTTCTTCATTTGCTCTTCCCCCTTTGGATGGATCCGATAACAACAGAATCTTGTCGGTGCAGATGAGAGGCTTTAATGTGGCGGGAATCTAACAAAACAGGATTCAAAATGTCAAGCGGAAGGTTTGCCCGGCCTTGCTGACCGGCCATACGAAATCTAAGGAGGCCGAGGACCGTCATGGCAGAAGAGACCTTTATCATCAAATCGCTCTTCATCCAAAACAGCATCATGCTCATATCCCTCGGGGTTGTGCTTGCCTTTCTCGTTGCGGGCATCGTCAAAAAACGGCCTAAGCTGGCTGCTGCCGCAGTGATCTGGATGGGAATTGTGCTCTGGTTCTTCAACAGCGCCTATTTCGGGTTCAGCGCCGTGACCGTCAATGCGGAAGGGATATGCCTCAATTACGGGGTCCTCTCTGTGCGAAACGTTCGCCTCCCCATTGATTCGCCCTGGGAGATCGCGGCCCGTTTCTCAGACATCAAAAAGATGAAAAAGGTCTATCTCATCCGGATCGGGGGCCGGGACAGCATGCGGGTGAAAGGGGTGGAAGGTCGCGCCCTCCTGGAGAGGATCGGAAAGGCCATCGAAAACGGCAAGGCAGGCTCTTCGCTGATGTCTGATAAACGGCCGGTCTGTGTCAGGACCGACCGTATCGGGCAGGAAAAAGGTTTACTGTTTATTCCGGATATCGCTGATCTTCTCTTGGCCGTCGCCCAACTGGCAACTGTTCCTGAGTCAGGTTGAAATCCCGAATTTGGGCAGGACGTATGCCTGAAGCACCACCCATCCTGCAATAATCAAAAGTATAATCCAGATGCTCATGCCGCCCCCTTTTTGTTGAGGTTGGTCTTGTCCTAATTGTTCCACCGTTGCCTCGTTTATAGAGATCGATTGCAGCCCACGGCTGCGTTGAGATTACGCTCAGGAGAACCCGCCGTGGGAGACGCAGGACGAAGCGTCAGACGCTCCGGCCAATCCCTTTCCTGAGCCGGATGCCACAGACGCGAATGTCGAGAGCACCTTTTCGCTGTCATCCGCACCGCACAAAGGGCACGGGCCCTTGTCTTCGCCATTGCTCCGAAAGCAGAGAGATTCAAAAACATTCCCGCATTTGTTGCATTTAAATTCAAAAATAGGCATCTCTTCCTCCTTGCTTGCCCAATGAACCACAGCTCTGACTATAGAAACAAAAAAAAGAAGTTGGTTACACCACCCTGGACGTTGCTTGCGCCCAACCATGAAAATATAGATCATCTCGCCCCAAATTGCAAATAAATGCAGAACGCCGGGTCCAATCAGGGCATCATCTCAATAGCTCAGGGGGCACGCTTTGCGCAAATCAGGGCGCCTGGACTGAAAATCCGCTGCGGCAGCAAAGGCAAAACCTGGAATGGCCGAGCTCCCATCACCTGCACCCGATACCCGGGTTATTTCATCAGGTTGGGCAGAAAAAGGCTCAGGCCGGGCCAGTAGGTAATCAGGAAGAGGCAACAGAGCAAAAGGAGCAGGAAAGGGACGGTCGCCCGGTATAACTGGACAATGGGCCTGTCGAAGCGGGAGCTGGCGATAAAGAGATTCAGCCCCACAGGCGGCGTATTGTAACCGATCCCCAGGTTGGCCAGGAATACGACGCCCAGGTGCACCGGATCCACCCCAAACCGGTCCGCCAGCGGCACGATCAGGGGCACCACCACCAGGATGGCGCTGAATATGTCCATCATGCAGCCCACCAGGATCAAAAAGATATTGAGGATCACGAGAAATCCGACCCGGCTTCCCACCAAGCCTTCCATGAATTCCAGGAGCCTCATGGGGATAAATGCATCCACCAGGTAGTTGGTAAAACCCATGGCCGCCCCCAGGATGATCAGGATGCCCCCCACCATCTTCATGCTGTCGCGCATGATCTCAGGGAGGTCCTTTAGCAGCCGCAGTTCGTGAAACACCAGGGTCTTGATGCACAGGACATAGACCACGGTGAGGGCCGCTGCCTCGGTGGCCGTGCAGAACCCGGAATAGATCCCCGCCAGTATAAGGATGGGTATCGGGAGTTCCCAGGCCGCGGCGTGAAGTGCGCCAAGGAATTCCCTGCCCGAAAAAGGGGGACGTTCCAGACGCCATTTCTTGCCCATGTATACCGAAAAAAGACAGGGAATGCCCACCATGAGGATCCCCGGAACGAGGCCGGCCATAAAAAGTTTTTCAATGCTCACGCCGGATACAAATCCGTAGAGGATGATGGGGAGGCTGGGGGGGAAATGAAGCCCCAGGCTCCCGGAGGTGGTCATGAGACCCAGGGAAAAGTTTTCCTTATACCCTTCAGACACAAGGGCTGGAAAAAGGAGGCCCCCCAGGGCGATGATGGTGATGCCGGTGGCCCCGGTGATGGCCGTGAAAAATGCGCATGAGACGAGGGCCACCACGCCGAGACCGCCGGGAAGCCACCCGAAAAGGGCCTTTGAAAACCGGACCAGGCGTGTGGATGTCCCCCCCTGGGACAGGAGGTATCCGGCAAATGTGAATAATGGGATTGCCAGTAAAATGGGGGCATTGGCCAGGCGAAGGATCTCGATGGGTATGGCGGTCGGCGCCACCCCGCTCACATAAAGACCGATCAGGGCCGCGGCCAGGATCCCCGCGAAAAGGGGGAGACCCAGAAGGATGAGAAGGATCAGGAGAATGACCATTAAGAGAATCATGGGCCGCCCCTCACAAGTCGGATGCCCTCAGAAATGGCCTTGACCAGAAAGCGGAAACAAAGGAGCCCGAATCCCGCGGGCAGTATCATCTGTCCCGCCCAGCCCGGCAGACCATAGAAGGTCGCACTGCCAAAGGCCATCTCCATTCGGATGTAATCCACGCAGACCTTCAGCATGACGGCGCAGATCGCCAGGGCTGCAAGGGCCAGGAGGACCTCACGGGCCGGAAGCCAGCGTTCAGGGAGGATGCTTGAAAAGATGTCGATGTGGATATGTTTCCCGTCTCTGGAGAGAAGCGAGGCCCCCAGAAAGGTCAGCCACAGCACCAGAAGGCTGACGAAGGGAATTGAGCCCTCCATGCGGCCCAACATGGCGTTGGCCCAGTGGAAATGGCCATAGGCGTAAAGGCTCCGCAGGGTCACCTGTACAAAGGTGAGAACGACCATCAGCCAGAGCATGACAACCACCAGCCAGCCTTCAATCCTGGACAGGAGATTGTCTATCCATCTCAATATGGGCATTGCGTTGCCGGCTGCTCAGGGGTTCACAGGCCGCTTGAGTATCTGATAAACGCGATTTAGGAGTTGTTGGGGATAGATTTCACCGGTCAGTTTCCGGGCCACTGCCTCGCGAACGGCCAGAAACCGGGCCAGGTCCTCCCCTTCCGGGGCCGGGATGACCGTGACCCCGCTTTCTTGGATGATCTGGATTGCCTCCCGGGTCTGTTTTCGAAGCTGCACCGTAAGGTCTGCCATGCCCTTTGAAACGACCTCCTTCAGCAACTGGGCCAGATCCTCCGGCAGCTTTTTGAAGAATGAGGACGAAACCAGGATGGCGCCTGTGGAATGGGTAAGCGGGAGGGCCATGATATAGCGGATATAGTTCTGCCACTGGAGGGCCAGTGCCCCTAAAGGAGGGGCGTAGACCGTGTCGATCATGCCGGTGTTGAGGGCGGTGGTGACGTCTGTTACGGCCAGGGGGATTGGATTGACGCCCATGGCCGTAAAGGTTTCCTTGGCAATGGGATCGCCTGTCCATGTCCAGACCTTGAGCCCGGCCAGGTCCTGGATGGTCCGGATGGGTTTTTTGGACATAAGATGGACATCTCCCACCTCGGCCCATGAGAGAAGCTCAAACCCCTTTTTGCGGAATTCCTGTGTAAAAAACAAAAGCAGGTTCCTGTGAACCCGGTCTGCCTGGCTGTCGCTGGCAAACAGAAACGGCAGGTCCAGGACCCGGACCATAGGGAGGATCTGTCCGAACCCCACGCCTGAAAAGGCGGCGGCGTGGATCTGCCCGATCCGGATCTTTTTCAACACATCCAATTCATCGCCGGCAATGCCCCCGGCATAGATCCGGAACCCCAGCCGGCCCCCGCTTTTTTCCATGAGGGTCCTGTCAATGTCCCTCATGCAGCGGATCCAGGCAGAGCCTTCAGGCGCTACGGTTGCGAATTTGATGGCGTAACGGGGACCGGCCCCATGGACGGCAGTTGTGAACGACACGATCCCGCACAAGCACAGGAAAGAGAGAACCCCGCAGATACCTTTTTTCATGAAGAGAACACCCCCGGTCATTAATGCCCTCGTCTAAAAGAACAGTTCATCCACCTTCTCCTCAAGGCCTTTGATCTTTTCCTGGATGCCGGCGTTGATAAGACAGACCTCCTCGAGAGCGTCCGGCCTCCCCTCCGCCGCCTGGTGGATCGTATCCAGGAAGAGGGCCCTGTCCTGGACCCGCACCGCATAGGTCTTTGCATAATAGTAGTGCGCCAGAAAAAAGGCCCCGTTGCTCGCTGCCATGGCCCTGGCGAAATACTCCTTTGCCCTGGCCGCATCGCCCCCCAGCATCTGGGGCCGCGCCGCCAGCATGGAACCGGCCAGGATATAGGGGGCCCCAAAAAAATAGTCCGGGTCCAATTCCATGACCTTGTCCAGACATGCCTGGGCCGCGGCCAGTTCAGCCAGGGCAACAGGCTTGTCCAGATTCAAGTTGATCCACCCGTACCATGACATGGCGGTCCAGAAGAGGGGGGCAAGGGCATCTTTGCTGATCCCCGCCAGCTTATCCCGAAAAGACCGGCCATAGGTGTCTTCCATGTCAATGGCCCGCAGCCCATAATCCAGCGCCCTTCGATACAGACGGGATGCCCGCCCAGGGTCCTCGTCCTCCACAAAGAGCATGGCATACCCGGTAAACCCCATGGAGAGGGCCGTCAGGAATTCCCGATTGTCAGGGGCCTGCCTGACGAGCCCTTCCATGAGCTTGAGCTGGGCCGGGATGGATTGCCGCGCCAACTGGAGGTCGCACTCCTCGAAAAAGACCCGGCTCACATCGGGCACAAGGGAGGAAACAACATGCAGAGCTGCCCCTGCACACCCGCTCAGGCACAGAAAAAAGAAGCCGATGGCCAAACCATGGGGAATCCTGAGTCTCATCCGCTAATATCCCAAAAAAGGGTCCCCTGGGCCAGGGGGGCTCTCCAGAAATCGCTCCGCCAAAACCTGGGCCCCGGCCCCGTTTTCCATATTCAGGACCTTTTTATAATAGGAGACGGCCATATTTCTTTTGTTTTCAAGGTCATAACTCATTCCAATCTTTAACAGGGGCCATGCGATCATGGCGGGATCGGCCTCGGGGTCGGGCTGATCCAGGATCTCCTCAAGCCTGCATCTCGCATCGTAAGAGCGGCCGTGGTAGAGATCGTAGATGGATTCCAGGTAGAGGGCCTTCCGCTCCCATATGGCGGCCTCTCTGGGGTTGCGTGCCTCGCCGGCCCGGCGACGCAACTCCCGAACTGTCTCCCGGTAGCCCTCGTCCATCCCCAGCCTTACATAGGCCACCCCTTCCAGGACCTTGAAGCGCGGGTTGTGGGCGTATTGTTCTGCCAGCCTGCCGGCCAGGTCAAGGGCCTTGGCATATTCCGCCTCAAAAAAGAGGTAGATGTGGAGGAGCATGCTCTTGGCCTCTGTGGCCGAATAGAGCGCCTCTTTTGATGCGATGCTCAGCTTTCTGAGGCCTTCCTCCTTGTTTCCCTCGTGCAGGAGAAGATAGGCCAAGAATTTTTTGATCCCTGAAAAACGTGCCGTATAATAATCAAACGTCCCGATGCCGAACAGCACATCCTTATTGTCAGGATCCATCTGGATGCAGGTTTTGAGGGAGTCCACCGCATCCTTGGCCAGAAAAAAGGACGAGATCCAGTTGTCCTTCATGAGTTCAAAACGACCCTTGAAGCCCAAGGCCCCGCCGAGATAAAAGAAATCGTAACTATCGGCCCGATGGTTCTCGATCTGGGCCTGGGCCGCCTCGATGGCCCGGTCGATTCGCCGTTCAAAGGTCTTGACCGACTCCGGGGACCAGAACCCGGCGGCCAGCCGGGACCAGGAGACCATGGCCAGATAGAAGTGGCCTGCAGGCTCATCGGGTTGCCGGTCGATAATCCTCCTGAACACCTCTTCGGCCTCTGTAAACTGACGTTCGTAGATGAGATCTATCCCCTTCAGAATCTCAGGGTTTGGCCTGAGAGGCCTTGGGCCTCCTGCTGCAGACGCCGCGAGGGCAGCGAGACCCTGTGACGGCAACATGAGCAAAAAAAGGCCCAGGAAAAGTCCTGCAAAGGGAACGGGACCGCGTGTAAAAGGGTTCGGTTGGTTCATGAAAGCGTCTCTGAGAACTGAAAGGCGACGGCCCCCAGATGCCCATGATCTCGAAACAGGCAAATGCAGGTCGATATCTTTCATCTCCGAAGAGGACAGGATCGCGCCGGGAACAAAGAGGCGCTGCCGCAGCCAGTTCAATCTACCTGAGTGCGCGGCGTTAGGCAAGCTCAGAATAATGAATTTTTTGATGAAATCAGGCAGCCCCTGTCTTGGGAACAAAGATTTTCTGGATTTTTTGATTTTATGTATTAAATTTGTGTTTTAATTGAGTATAATTGTAGGGGATGCGATTTCCATGGCATGGGAAATCGTGTTTTCCTGGTTGCGGCAAGATCCTGGGGGTTGAAGAGGAAGCGCATGAAGATATTCATTGTGGGAAAAACGGGGATGGTGGGGAACGAATGCAGGAAGGTCCTGAGCCAAGACCACGAGCTGATTTGTCCCGGGAAAAAAGAGGTCAATATCATCAGTTGGGACGGGGTGATTGAGAGCCTGACAGAATCCTCTCCCGACGTGATCCTCAACTGCGTTGGATTCACCGATATGAAGGCCTGCGAGACAGAGGAATTTGACGTTCGAAAGATCAATATCGAAGGCCCCAGAAACCTGGCCCAGGCGTCCGCCCGATTCGGCTGCAAAATGGTTCACCTCTCGTGCGGCCATATCTTTGACGGGCAGAAGCCCATGCCCCAGCCCTATTTTGAAGACGATCCGCCCAATCCTGTTTCCGCCTACGGGAAGAGCAAACTGGAAAGCGAGACAGCGGTGAGGGGCAATTCTCCCGATTATATTATTGTTCGATCCATGTGCCTGTACGGGGCAACCGGGAAAAACCTGGTCAAGTCCGTTCTGGCACAGGCCCTCCGCAAACCCGACGAGGTCCTTCGTGCGCCGATTGATCAGTATGGGGCCCCCACATGGAGCTATCGACTGGCATTGCAGATCAAGGAACTCATCGAAAGCAACGGAAGGGGCACCTACCATGCCACTGCGGCCGGCCACTGCAGTCGTTTTGAGTTCGTCTCTCACGTGGTGAAGACCCTGGACATCAAGACCCCGGTGGAGCCCTGTTCACTCAAGGACCTGAAGGACGCTGCGGACTGGCCCCCCAATTGCCTGTTGGAAAACCGGCTTGCCAGAAAGCAGGGAATTGACGTGATGGTGGACTGGAAGGCGGATCTGGATCGATTTCTCGATCTATCGGGAGACGACCTCATCAAAGAGGCGCGAAAGCGATGAAATGGCTTTTCTCACTCCTCGGGCTCTCCTATCTGGTGAGCCCATACGATCTGTTCCCGGACCTTTTTGTGGGGGTGGGGTGGCTTGACGATCTCATCGTTCTGGGTCTCCTGTGGTGGTATCTCTATGTCTACCGGAAACGCCGATATGGCTATGAGGGCGCCGGGCCCGAGGCCTCTCATCAGGATGCAGAAAAAGAGCGGACCGATACAGGGCAACGGGCCGAACCCAAGAATCCCTACAGTGTGCTGGGCGTGTCCCCAGGGGCCTCGGCCCAGGAGATCCGGGAGGCCTACCGTCGCCTTGCAAACCAGTATCATCCCGACAAGGTCACCCATCTGGGCAGAGAATTCAGAGAGCTGGCCGAAATCCGGTTCAAGGAGATCCAGGCAGCCTACCAGGAACTCACGTCCAGATAGGAGCGCTAAATGGACCGGCCCAGGACCCCTCCCTCGTAAATAGCGGCCTTGGCGCTTCTGGGTTCCAGGCAGTCCCCGATCTGGTGGACTTCATAGCCCAGGTCCTTGATCTCGTGGAAAAGCCTGTCGTCAGGCCGGGAACCTATGGCAATGACAACCGCATCCGCAGGCAGGAATACCTCCTCCCCCCTGCCGTCCACAATCATGGCCCCATCGTCTTTTACACTGCCCAGCTTGTATCCGGTCCTGATGTCCACGCCCCCTTCCTGGAGCTTCTGGATAAGCAATTTTTTGGTCATGCTCTCCAGTTGCGCCCCGATCTGGGGGAGCATCTCCACAATGATCACCTCATGCCCCTTTTCCGAGAGATGGAGCCCCACCTCGCAGCCGATGGCCCCGCCGCCGACGACCACCACCTTCCGGCCCATGGGCGGCTGGTGATTCAAGGCCCGGGGCACAGGGATCACAATGGGCTTGTCGACCCCCTCCACAGCCGGAAGCAGCGGCCTCGAACCGGTGGCCACAATCACCACGTCAGGGGACAGGGAACGAACCGTATCGATGGTGGCCTCCTCACTGAGATGGCAGGCGACCCCGAACCGCTCGATCTGCCGCTTCTGAAACCGGATTAGACTCAAAAGTTCCTTTTTGTATGCCGTGATGCTGCCCAGGATAAGCTGCCCCCCCACCTCTGGCTGCCTCTCAAAGAGGTGGACCTCGTGCCCGCGCCTGGCCGCCACCCAGGCCACATTCAATCCCCCCGGTCCCGCGCCTATGACCATAACCTTTTTTCGGACCCTGGCAGGGTGAAAGGCCATCTCCTTTTCACGGCCGAGGACCGGATTGACCAGGCATTCGATGCGTCCCCTCCGGAAAATGGACTCCATGCAGGTGTTGCAGGCAATGCAGCGGCGGATGTCTTCCAGCCGGCCTTCCCTGGCCTTTTTGGGCATCTCCGGATCTGCCAGAAGACCTCTCCCGATACAGACCAGATCGGCCGCCCCCTGCTCTATCAACCCATCGGCTATCACGGGATCGTTGATCCTCCCCACCGTCATGATCGGTACGTTCACGGCCTGCTTGAGCTCTCCCGCATATCCGGACAGGCAGGCCTTTTTCATAAACATGGGCTGGGAGATCCACTCAGGAGTGGCGTCATTGCCGGCAGAAACCTGAACCACATCCACGCCGGCCGGGATCAGGATCCTGAGTATCTCAATGCTCTGATTCACATCCAGCCCATCTTTTACGAATTCCATGGCGCTGATTTTGAAGGAGATGGGAAAGTCCTGTCCCACCCTGGCCCTTACCTCGCGCACAATCTCCTCGGCAAAACGGGTCCTCCCGGCGATATCCCCGCCGTATCGATCCTCCCGAATGTTGGAAAATTTTGACAGAAACTGATTGATAAGATAGCCGTGGGCCCCGTGGATTTCGATCAGCTCAAAACCGGCCGCCACCGCTCGTTCAGCCGCATCCCCGAATTTTGTGACCAGGGCCTGGATTTGATCCACGGTCAGGGGAGTGACATCTCCCCGAATAGAGGGACAGGGGAGAGGAGAAGGGGCTACCGGCTGTTGGCCGATCACCCTGGCAGAGGTCTGCCTGCCCCCATGATGGATCTGGACCGCCGGGACCGCGCCTTCTGCCTTCATGGCCGCAGCGATCCTGGCAAGGCCCTTTACAAACCGGTCGTCGTATATTCTGGCCTGGTGCGGCGAGACAATCCCTTCCGGGGACACGGCGCAGGCCTCCACAATGACCATGGCCGGCCCGCCGGCGGCCCTGAGCCGGTAATGCTCCACCGTCTTATCCGTGATCGTCCCGTCGTCTTCGATCAGAAATGAAGCCAACCCCGGCATGACGATGCGGTTTTGCAATCGGCATTTCTTGATGTCAAAACTGGTAAACAGATATTTCACCGTGTCTCTTCCCCCCAAGGCGGCCTGACGGCCGCAACCAAACAGGGTTCTGCCCGCCCGTGGGGGTCTCTGCCCAAGGGCTGCAATAAAATGCGTCCATATCGTTCGGCGACCGCCCCTGGGCTCGGGATATTGTTTATTGAAAGGCAGCAAGGAATCCCTATCGACCCGCCTGACTCGCCTCACTCGCATGGCGGGCAGGTGAAAGGGTGTCCTTGGGGCTTAAACAGACTGTAT
>Ga0209270_1000835_pt1 | contig 53410 bp, 47 predicted proteins | sample MTBAKSrepl1MetaG_FD_187456 | JGI IMG/M metagenome (GOLD analysis project Ga0209270, IMG submission 187456) | Enrichment culture microbial communities from Arthur Kill intertidal strait, New Jersey, USA, that are MTBE-degrading - MTBE-AKS1... | ecosystem: Environmental > Aquatic > Marine >... | reverse complement strand
AGCGCGAAGTGCTGGTGACCGTGAATGACGAAGGTCTTGTCTCTGCCTGGTTGGATGGTGTTAGATTGGAATTGAAACAGGTGGATCAGTATGCCAGGCCTGCCCCCGTCGTTGACTTGAAACATGTTGCCCGTATGCCTGTATCTCCCCCTGTCAACCACCCTTGGAGAACCTATGGAAAAAAACTGAATGGCAAGCCTACTGCTGTGATCAATTAGGACATTTCTATTTAGCCAGCATTAGGACATTTCTATTTAGCCTTGACATTATTACCTGTAGGGAACGACCAACTGGACGTTCTATTCGGTGGGAGACCTTGAAAGGTCTCCCCTACATTCTTAAAATTAGACCGCTTCGGTCTCCATGTTCATGGCGGAGTTGATATCAACCTTCACGCCGGGGCCCATAGTTGAGGTCAGTGTGATTTTCTTGACAAAGGTACCCTTGGCACCAGTTGGGCGGGCTTTGCGCACAGCAGTAGTCAGGGCAGCCATGTTCTCATAGAGGGCATCGGCTGTAAAAGAAACCTTGCCCAATGGCACATGGATATTTGCACTTTTATCAAGGCGGAATTCTACCCGACCAGCTTTAGCGGACTCAATCGCCTGGGCGATATCACCAGGCTGCACAACAGTACCGGCCTTGGGGTTCGGCATCAAGTTGCGGGGGCCCAAAACACGACCCAAACGACCAACCTTACCCATCATATCCATGGTACCAACAGCGACATCGAAGTCAGTGAATCCACCCTGGATGCGAGCCATATCATCATCAGTTTCAGCCACAAAATCGGCGCCTGCTGCACGGGCAGCGGTAGCCGCTTCACCCTGCGCAAACACCAAAACGCGCACTGTCTTACCCAAACCCTTGGGCAGTACACAGACATCGCGGATCTGCTGATCAGCCTGGCGAGGATCCAAACTCGTACGAATGTGGATCTCAACAGTTTCGTCAAACTTGGCAAAAGCCATTTCTTTGACTAATTCCAGTGCTTCCTTGGGGTTGTAAACTTTGTCAGCATCAACTTTCTTGCTGGCATTTACGAAATTTTTACCTTGTTTAGACATTAAGACTCCTTTGTGGTTCCAACGGGCGTCTCAACCCTCCCACTTTGTTAGTTTCGATTTACTTTTCGACGACTTTAAGGCCCATATTGCGGGCTGTGCCTTCCAGCTGGCGCATGGCGGCTTCAATATCGTTGGCGTTCATATCTTTGAACTTGATCTCAGCGATTTCTTTCAATTGAGCCCGCGTGACCTGACCGACTTTCTCAGTCTTGGGGTTGGCGGATGCCTTGGCAATCCCAGCCGCTTTTTTCAAAAGAACAGCAGCAGGGGATGACTTCAGTTCAAATTTGAAAGAGCCATCCTGGAAGATGGTGATTTCGGCAGGGATGATTTCGCCCATCCGGTTGGATGTGCGGGCGTTATAGTCCTTGCAGAAAGCCATGATATTGACACCATGGGGTGCCAGTGCCGGACCAATCGGGGGGGCGGGGTTCGCCTTACCGGCCTGGATTTGCAGTTTTACGATTGCTTTTACTTTCTTTGCCACAGATAAATCTCCTTGGTGGTGCTAACGGGTTGATTAAACCCTCCCACAAATTTCCGGATCGCTCCGGTTTACGCTTTCTCCACCTGTAGAAAATCGAGCTCTACAGGAGTTTCACGCCCAAAGAAGTTCACCATAACGCGAATCTTTGAGCGCTCCATATAAATTTCATCGACGATACCGCGGAAGTCATTGAACGGACCATCCACGATTCGTACGCGGTCACCTTGTTTGTAGGTAACCTTGAAGGTTGGGGCTTCGTTTTCCATCCGACGCAAAATGCTGGCAACTTCTTCGGGTCGCAGTGGTGTAGGTTCATCACCCATGCCCACAAAACCAGTTACACCAGGTGTGTTTCTAACCACGAACCACGAATCTTCTTCCAGGATCATGTTCACTAAAACATAGCCCGGGAAAACATGGCGTTCCACTGTGCGGCGCTTACCATCGCGAACTTCGATCTCTTCTTGCGTGGGGATGACCACGTCAAAGATCTTGTCTTTCATCGCCATGGTTTCGATGCGCTGTTCCAGGTTCTTGCGCACTTTGTTTTCGTAACCCGAGTAGCAGTGAATAACAAACCATTGACGGTTATCGTCAGATTTGCCTTCGTCTACTGAGCCAGTATTTAAAGAAGCAGTACCGGATTGAGTATCCTCAACCGGTTCTATCTCTTCTGCTCCTGGCAGGTCTTTATCAAAAAGATCAGTCATGATCTGGTCTCGTTTCTATATCCTAACCAACCAATAAACCAACCAGGCGGGAGAAGATGAAATCCAAAATACCAAGTATGGCCGACATGATCACGGTCACAATCAAAACGATCCGGGTCAATGCCAGTGCGTCTTCTTTGGTTGGCCAGCTAACCTTACGCAGCTCGCCAATGGTTTGACGCCACCAGCCTTTGGTTTTCTGGAACAGATTCGGTTTTTTCTCTTTCAGTGCCATACATTACTCCTGGTTGACGTTACAACGCCGTAACTACTACGGCGTTGACTTTTTCAACAGGTCAGGTAGGAATTGAACCCACAACCCCCGCTTTTGGAGAGCGGTGCTCTGCCAATTGAGCTACTGACCTAAGCACTTCCTTTGCAGGAAGCTTATTTTACCTCACGGTGCAGCCTGTGACAACGGCAGCGTGGGCAATATTTCTTCATTTCAATGCGACCTGGGTCATTACGGCGGTTTTTGACCGTGGTGTAGTTACGTTCTTTACACTCGGTGCAAGCCAAGTGAATGACTGGTCTGATATCTTTTTTCTTTGATGCCATTTTAGTCTAACATGGCTGCCTTATTCAGGCAGCCATGATTCCTTCCTGAAATTCTTATCGACTATGCAATAATCTTCGTGATCTTGCCAGCGCCAACAGTCAGACCACCTTCGCGGATAGCGAATTCGGAACCTTCTTCAATAGCGACTTTTTGGATCAGTTTGACTTTTAGTCCGTTGACGTTGTCACCGGGCAGGACCATTTCAACACCTTCGGGCAGGGTCACATCACCAGTGACGTCGGTGGTGTGGATGTAGAACTGCGGGCGATAACCGGTGAAGAATGCACTATGACGTCCACCTTCTTCTCTCTTGAGGATGTAGACGGAGCATTCGAACTCGGTGTGAGGGGTAATGGATTTGGGTTTCGCCAAAACCATACCGCGTTCCACCTGTTCGCGATCGATACCGCGCAGCAGGATACCAGCATTGTCACCAGCCTGGCCTTGATCGAGTTGCTTGTGGAACATTTCAATACCGGTTGCAACAGTGGGCAGGGGTTTGTCCATCAGACCAACGATTTCAACGGGCTCGTTCAGCTTCAAAGTACCGCGTTCGATACGACCGGTCACAACAGTACCGCGACCCTTGATCGAGAAGACGTCTTCGATGGGCATCATGAAATCTTTTTCGAAATCACGAACAGGTTCCACAAAGAATTCATCAACGGCGTCCATCAGATCAACAATCGGTTGGTATTCCGGTGCATTGGGGTCGGTGGAGGTGCTGTCGAGAGCAACCTTGGCAGAGCCGCGGATGATCGGCACATCGTCGCCGGGGAAACCGTTTTTGGTCAGCAGTTCGCGAACTTCCATTTCAACCAGTTCAAGCAGTTCGGGATCATCCATCTGATCGGTCTTGTTCAGGAAGACCAGGATGGAAGGAACCTCGACCTGGCGAGCCAGCAGAACGTGTTCTTCAGTCTGGGGCATGGGGCCATCAGGAGCACTGACAACCAGAATAGCGCCATCAACCTGGGCTGCACCAGTGATCATGTTCTTGATATAGTCACGGTGACCGGGCATGTCAACATGAGCATAGTGACGTTTTGCGGTCTCGTATTCAACATGGGTAATGTTGATTGTAATACCACGAGCTTTTTCTTCCGGGGCGTTGTCGATCGAGTCGTACGCGCGGAACTTGCCAAAGCCACGAAATGCCTGGACTTTGGTAATAGCAGCGGTCAGGGTTGTCTTGCCATGGTCAATATGACCCATCGTACCGATGTTCATATGTGGCTTAGAGCGGTCAAATTTTTGTTTCGCCATCTTTTCTCCTTAATAATGACTAAATATTTTCTCTTTTTCGGCAAGAGCCCTCAATCGGATTCGGACCGATGACCTCATTCTTACCAAGAATGCGCTCTACCAACTGAGCTATGAGGGCAGCCGTACCTTCACGCTGCCTATGCAGAGTGAAATGGACGGTGAAGGATTCGAACCTCCGAAGGCGCCAGCCAGCTGATTTACAGTCAGCCCCCGTTGTCCACTTGGGTAACCGTCCTATTTGTTTTTCCTTTGGGCGCAAGCTTCTTACCCGCTGGAGATTGCAATCCACCAAGGTCGATCACAATCGCTAAAGAGTAAAACTGAGCCGACGATGGGAATCGAACCCATAACCTACCACTTACAAGGCGGTTGCTCTACCATTGAGCTACGCCGGCGCCCGGGAAATATTGCGTTGTTAAATGTTACTCACAGACTAAAAAGTATATCAAAATTTGCACGCTTACGCAAGGCTGAATACTTCCAGTCCTTCAATTGCAGTTCGAGAGTTTATCAGGTTAACCCAGCTTAGTCAAGGGAAAGCGAGCACAAAACCAGACAATATTTCCAATGCACGCCAAAGAAAACTCGAGCTGTTCTTTAGATACTTATTAGAACTTTTCTATGGGCGGTCTTTGATCAAGCCGTTCAGCAGGTCTTCGCGGATGCGTTCAAAAAGGATATGCTTACCGTCGGACATCAGGTTAGGGTTGATTTGTTTCAACTCCAGGCTGCCAGTGTTGGTGCCAATGTCTTCCCCTGCCAGCAAGCCTCTGACTGCCGCTTCGACGCTGGCATAAAGGTCGCTGCCCAGCACACCGACAACTATACCAGCCGCCTCCAGCCCAACCTGCCCCTCCACACCAAGAACAGTGACATTTTTGGAGGCCAGATAGGTCATCAGATCCAGTGAAGAAATCTCTGGCTGCACGTAAACTGCGGTGACTGCCAGATTAAGTAAATAATCCACTGCCGCCTGCCAATTGGCAGGGTCGGTGGGGGAACTCATCTCAGCGTATAAGGGGTAATAGGGTTGACCGATGAACGGTGGATACAAAGGCTTGCATAAACCACAGAAATACCTGGCTCCCACAAGAAACGAATCGCGTGTGCGATTGCCAAGGTCGTCTTCCGAAAGGGTAAGAACGCCCACCCGGTAATCAGGTGTGGTCAGTGCCAGGGCATAACCAGCCAGAAAAGCGCGCTGTTCCGCTGTGCCACCCTGGCTGGTGACGGCGTGCACACTGAACAAACCGGGGGTCAGCCCACTCACATCCACAGCAACGATTTTGAGAGCCGGCAACTGTTGATTAATGGACTCGATCTGGGCGGCATCTGCCGTTGTTACCAATATTTTTACCGAAGGGGTAATCTGCTCAGCACTGATTGAATCATGTTTTTCAAAGGTACGACCATTGGCTTGGGCAAAAGCGGATAAACGCTCTATGAGTACTTCGTTTTGACCAGACCCTGCTCCAGTCCAAAACACGATATCACTGCTTACAAGCACCTGTACTTCTTCCGTTGGAATTGCGGTTTCTGTCAAAGCTGGAATTGCTGTCTCTTCAGTCTCGATCGGTTGGGTATCCACTGGAGCAAGAGTTGCTGTGGGCAACTGTTGATTGCAGGCAGAGATCAATAAAACCAGTGTCAACAGGATAAGCATCAGGGCGCGTTTTGTTTTATTCATGGCTGTATTTTATCTTAAGCCGTGAACCAGGTGAAATTTGTACCCAGGAGAACAGCCCAAACGAAGAATATCCAATTCACCTTATCACATAACTCCAACACCCACCCCCTGGCCCCCTCCCTCAAATACCTGCCACCTATCGCCTATCACTTGCCACTTATCAGCTATGACCTATGACCTATCAGCTATCACCTATGACCTATCAGCTAACATCGGGCACAAACCCTGCAACTATATAACCGCAGACATAAACCAACCAGGAAGAAACCATGAGCATACCTACTACCGAAACCCAACCCGATAGCCTCCACCGGGCACCTCGCAACCAATCGCAACAGGTAAGAAAGGTGCTGGCAAACGCCGGTCCTCGTCAGATCCAGGATTTCATTAACGATCTGATCAGGCGCAATCAACTCAACCTGAATTTCTTCTGGCAACTTTTCATCAGCCTGGCACTTCTGGCTGTCGGTCTGATCGCCGATCTACCGCTATTGGTGCTGCTCTCTGCTGTAACAGCACCGGTTTTGAACCCAATGATCGGACTAGCCCTTTCTGCTATCAAACCTTCAGGCCGTTATTTTGGGAAATCCTTCCTTTTTATTCTGATTACAGTAGCTGCATTCTTCGGTACAGGCTGGTTGATCAATGTGGTCAGCCCCTCGACGATCAGTGCCGATCAAATTGCAGGCTTTTTTGCTCTAAAAGACGGCTGGCTGGAATGGGGGGTGCTGGCACTCACCTCAATTATTAGCATCTATCTCTTCCTCTATCGTCCAGGGGGCCCCTCGGTCGTTACTGCGACAGTCCTGGCATATCTTATTTTCATCCCCATCACCATGGCTGGTCTGCTCTTTGCCCAGGGGGATCAGCCCGCTGCAATTAACCTGCTTGTCCTGTCCGGCACACGCTTTTTCATCAGTATCCTGGTTTTGTTGATTACCACCTGGGTTTTCGGTTTTTCACCCAAAGGCGCTTTGGGTTGGGTAATCCTGGCAATTGCCATCATAGCGGCAGGATTGACGATCTTCGAGTTGCGTATCAATCAGTCCACTTTTTCCTTGCCAGATGCACAGCCTGTAAGAGTGGTTGCAGCAGCACCAACTGAAGAACCACCAGTGGCTACCGAATTACCGCCAACTTCAACTGCTGTTCCAACGAAAACCCTTCAACCAATCGCCGTTGTCCAACCCACCCCAACTGTTGAGTCAATCCCGACCGTGCAATACGCCCAGGTCGTATCTGAAAGCGGTGTGGTTGTGCGTGAATCCGCATCCACGCAAGCTGCAATCGTCACCTATATCAACAATGGATTGCAAGTCACCCTGCTCGGAGAGCAGGCAACAGATCAAGGCATAAATTGGGAGAGGGTTATTGCGCCCGATGGCAAAGAAGGCTGGGTTGCCGCCCGTTTCTTGAGCTTGATTGCGCCGTAAAATCAGCTGTTTAATATTTCGAGGTTTTCCAGGGGAACGCGAATAATTGTTTCGTCCTCGCGCTCAATGACCGCGATCTGGCTTCGAATGCCGCTGGCAGTCCGTTCAGCCTTTTGCGGAAGTTCGACAATTTTTCCAACACTTCCAAAATATGGTTGCCCCAGTAAGCGAGCTGTCCGACCAATCAAAGTTGACTCGGGTTTCGTAAACAATTCTGCGGTTTTGGCTGTCTCGTGAGGTTGGAAGAGCTCTGGTCTCACATCCCGATACGGGTCTGCTTTTCGGGCAACCAGGGTGACCAGGCTGTTCCGCAATTCTTCAAGAGTTGTGCGGCTTAGCTGATCCAATACTGCTTCACCAAAACCTAACAAACTCATCAACGGTATATAAAATTGCTCCAGTGCAGCCTTCGCAGATGGGTCCAGTGAAGAAACAAGGATTCCAGCAGCTCCATGATCTTGTAGAGATTTTAAGTCTGCCAACGCTGTCACACCGTCCAGGAAGACGATCATGTCCTTCACCTGTGCCAGGTTGCTTTCCTTGCCTGTCTCGAGCATTAAAAGTGTTCCAGCCGCTGTCTTACCGTTTCCCCAGGCTCCCCGCATACTGAAACCACGTGCAACGATCACCGCGCCCAGCCCCGGGATGATCTCGCCAACTGTACCCGCAATGGGAGTCCGTGCCTGGATGGTTTTTTCGCCCATAGCCAGTGTTACCCGTCCATCTCTGACTGCCACTACTTTTCCGTCATCCGGTGCCCTGAAAAAGCGCGAGATCAAACCAGCTTTTTTAGCGATCACATCCCCGCGCTGCACATCTTCACCTGCCAGCCGCTTAATACAAGCCTCAAGCTCGGATTCTTTTAGCCGAAATTGGTTGAGCACATCAAACACCTGGAACCTGGCAGGTAAAATCGATTCCGCGATCACGTCGCCCGCTTCAACGCGTTGACCCAAGTGTACAGTTTCTTTACCAGGGACTGGCAGCTCTACCGGGAAGCTCAACAAATAGTCGCTATTGATTATTGCACTTTTCACCATCACGCTCCCAAGTTCCATAACCAATCCCGGCGTACTTCCTGCCTGGCATGCTCATCGACCGGCAAGAAACAAGGTCTGCCCCTGGCATCCACGACCAACCCAAGGTCGCTCACGCTGGCATTCAACCAGCCTCCCAGACCGCGCAAGCCCATGCCCACGTCGCTCTCCGGTTCCGGTGCCAGGTAGACACGTAGGGCGTTGCCTGGAACCGTTTCAAAACGTTTCAATTCAGCCTGGTAAACCTGGTAATGCTCGCGAGCTTCACCGTAGCCTTCATCCACTTCAAGCTGCAGCACCTTTTGCCCTGCGGCAACCGGGCTGTCCACGTTGATAACGGTTGCTAATCCGCTGAACACATCACTGTCAACAATTTGAGTAACTAATAAGGAGTCAAATTCGGCTAAGGCGCCAAGTGGGGTAATGACGTTGTAGTCATCCCCAACCAAGGTCGTGATCCCATGGGGTAAAATACCATCCTGGGCAACCATAAACGAATATCTTGCACTGGAAAGGCGCTCGAAGTTGCTGCCGCTGAGCAAGATTGGTTCAAAATCACCCATCAACCCAAACCTGCCATCATAGTGGAAATCATCATAAAGCGCTGCCATTTCGCTCAGCAAGCGTTGGATGCGCACACCCATCCAGGCAATTTCCATGCTCATTTCTTCGATGCTTACCGGAACAAAGCCCGGGTGTAGTTCCCGGTTTGCCAGGTAAGCGGCGACGGTTGCCCGCTCAATCGGCTGATCAGACTGAACCAGAACTTCCGTGACAGTCTCTTCATCTACGCGACAGTTTTGCCAAACACCCATTCTTTTCCCGTCTCGAATCGCCACAGCATGGGCATGATCAGGCTCAAGATGGATCTGTAAAACACCCTTGTTGTTGGTCTGGGTTTGTTCCAGCCAATGGTCTATTCTTGCGCGCGCGAATTCACCCGGCAGCAAGTTCACATTGGGTTGTTCGCTCAATTCCTGCAATTCAGGGAATTCTTTCAACCTCAGCCGGCAGATCGCCGCCAGCAGTGCCTTGCTGGCAAAAGAAAGGTCTTCGCGTCCGCTTTCTGGCTGGATATTTCCGCCAATGTGCAGATCTTCACCTGCCTCAATTTCCATTTTGGCATAATCTGCCAACGATTGGTTGCCAATGTAAACAATTTGTGGACGGCTGGCGCCACCTCGCAGCTGAACCAGCAAGCGCAAGTTGCTGATCACCGCTCGAAGAGCCTTCTCCGGACCGCCATCCACACCTCCTGCCAAAATGAGCAAATCGAAGGCGGTGCTGGTCAGCTTCTCCAGTTGTACCGAGATGTTCGGTTCGTTTTGCAGGCTGATTTCCAGGACGATCTCGGTGTTGTAGAAGCGAGCCAGCCTGCGCAAAGGCTCCAGGGAGTATTTCTCAGATATCCCGACCAAAACCACCCGAATCGGCTTACCGATGGACATGGTCAGACCAACACCGCGTAAACCAGGAATATTACGGTCAGTTTCCACTTGGAAACGCCTGGCAGATGAGAGCAAATTCATCCCGGTTTTTGTTTCCAACTCCCGGCTTACTTTATCGATGGCAGTAATCAGACCTTGATCAGATCCCAAGACAGTAGGGGCTGATGTATGCGCAATCATCTCAAAACTGCCCGATTGGTCGTCAAACAGCCATCCTCGTGTGTTTTGAGAAGAGATGTCTATGCTGAGGTAACTTGAAGTCATTTTGCCTCGCTCACCATAGCCTTACAAAGTCAACCAGGTACTGTACATAAGCAATGAGAGCTACCAGACCTGTACTGAACAGCCCTACAAAAATAGCGCCGAATGTAATCCCAATGAATACTTGTCCAAACCCACTCAACCCATCCAACCACGAGTAGTTGAAGGTGTCTTGTTGTTTTTTATTTCTGCGATGATGAAAGACAAACAAAACTGCCAGAACTCCAGCCAGCATCATAAAAGCCTCGAAAATTCCAGTCCAGTTGGGTAGTCCAGCAGAGGTCATCTTGTTGGGGTTAAAGCCATCAACGATACTGAGCAATTGGGGCGCCAGCGTTCCGCGGGTAAGCCCAATGATCAATGCTGCTGCCACAATCCCGCCCAGGAAGCCCAGGGGAATACCAGAAGTCCGCCTGTTTTTTCTGAAAAGCAGCCAAATCAATAACACTGATAACAGTAGCGGTACCAACGCCAGCAAGGCGGACGTTTGCGGCAAAGCACTGAGCGGGCTGATAGCCATCGGCAGAATCACTTTTTGCAGAAGCACCAAAAAAGTAAATCCGGCTGTCATTCCCACCAAGGTGTACATAGCAATGCCGAACAAAAGTGTATCGCCAAGCAGATAGCTGAAAACCATCAGGCTCAGGACCAGACCTGCCAGAAGAAGCAGCAAATCGAGCGTGCTCATTGCGTTCGCTCCTCCGAACGCCGCTGTGCGTCCTCATCGGCTTTCATGATCATCCCCAAAAGCAAGACCACGATCATCAGTAACATCCCAACCTGGAAGGCACGCTGATTGACCAAATTTTGCGGTTCAACATCCAGCGCTTTGGCATCGGCAAGTCCAGCAGCGATACCTTGCAGCTGACCGGAATCGTGATAGGGCAGCAGGATCGGCGCGGAAACGCTTGTTGTGATGGCTGAAGTCTTGATCTCCGGCTTCCATGGGCTGACCTGTTCAAGCCACATACGCACAAATTCAGCCGAATCGCTGATCAAAACAATCTGATCGACCCCGCTAAACAAATCCGGGTTGCCACTGAAAACCTGGTCGATGGGCTGTTCACCCCAGCTGGGGGTTTCTCCAACCGCCAGCGCCAGGTAGCCAAGTATTCCTCCGGGGATAAACTCGTCTGGCACTTGGCCTGTCTGGGACAAGTTCCCCGCCAGCCAGATATTTTCGGGATTGGAGGTCACAATGCGAACATTGCTGGCTTTTTCTTTCAGAATATCAAGGGCTCTCTTCGCCAGCGGCTCAATATCATTGCGCGTGGCAGCCTGATAATCCAGGATGATTAATACCTCATCACCAGAACCAACCGATTCCAGGTTTTTTGCGAATGCGGCAGCTGGCGCGGACAGAGGCAAATCGACTGTCCCTGAGGGTCCGATCAGGATTGCCAGAAGCACTCCCAAAATCAGGAGCAGCCCCAGTACCAACCTGCCAACTTTACTTTGACGGCTGCTCTCGTGCAGCACCGGTATAGTACGACGTCCTTCTTGCCCCAGGATCTCACTGAAGACCTGGGCGCGCTCGCGTTGATTTTTCAACAAGAGCAAATCCGGCAAGATTTCTTTAGTGGAAATTGGCTCTTCCGTTGACGGTAGATTCTCGCTCTCCACTTCAGAAATTTTTTCTTCGGAATTTGCTTCAGTTTCCTCTTCAGGCAGTGCTTCTTCGGTTTCACCGTCAGTTACCGATGGAAGTTCGCCTTCAGTTTGGATGGGCTCTTCAATCAAGTCCAAGGCTGCCGACTCTTCTGAAGGAATATCATCCTCTGCTCCACCGCCAAAACCTTCCTCTTCATCGTCCGGGATGTTATGAATCACTTCGGGCTCAGTTTCAGCCTGCGCTGGTTCACCCTGAATGCCTTCATCTTCTGGAATGGTTGAGACAATTTCGACACCCTCTTCTACTGAGGATGGTGTGCTTATTTCCGTGGTAATTTCTTGTTCAGGTTCCTCAACAGGAGTTTCTGGAATCCCCACCTCACGCCGCAGCAACTCCTGCAGCTCTTCTTCAGTCCACTCGTCGTCGCTTGTGTCCTTCATTCCCGAAGTAACCTGAGTAACCTGAGAATCGTTTTCACGATCAGGGTGCAGCTCACGAATCCTTCGCAGCCATTCCGGGTCACCATTTTCATCTACCAGGTCCGATTCAACCCGCCGTGTTCTGCGGGCTTTTTCACGTTCATTTTGCTCGCGGATGCGTCGCATGATCTCATCGAAGGCTTCATCCACCTGTTTTCGTCCTTCTTGAGAGCGGCGGTCGTCCATAGCAATGGCACCCTTAGCCAATTCGCCGGCAGCATCTTCCTCTTCTTTGGCGCGTTGACGAATTCGCTCCAACCAATCCTGGGATTCCTTGTCAGAATCGGATTGATTTTCTGCTATTTCCGCCAGCACATCCGGGTTGGCGTCTTCGTTGTCTGCGTCAGAAAGCAAGGGACTTTCATCCAGGGAAGCCAAAATCTCAGCCATAGGTGTCGGTTCGTTTTCCGAAATTTCACCATCAGAACTTCCTGTGGTTTCGAAACCTTCCAGCTCAAAGAGCTCTTCCAGCTCCTGACCGCAGCGTATGCAGCGCATGGTATGAGAGGCGTTTTCCTGACCGCAATGCGGGCAAATTCTCAGGTCATCTGGCTGTTCACTCACGCAGCGCCTCCTGACCGAACAAGACCCGCAGCGCCATAAGCAGAGCGCCTAATGCCACTCCGATTAATAAGCCGCGTGCACCAACTACTGGCAAACCCTGTAAAGTTGAAACAAATTGGCTCAACCCCGGGTTGGATTCAAAGCGCAGAAATCCCAGGTTCAGGAAGAGAAAGACCAGTGCGCTCAACCCAAACGAAACGGTCAAAATCGACCAACCCCTGACGCGGAAGATTTTGACAGCCGCGCTCATTAAAACAAGTGCAACCAAGGCCATCAGTGCATTTTCAAGCGGAATCAACACGGTCCGAATTGCTTTGAGAAATGCCGGGTCGTCCAGGCCCAGATACCATCCCAAAACCAGGGTCCCCAAAAAAGCAACCACAAGAACGATGCTGTAGAGAAAACCTTTTCTTCCTTTTGCGATGAAACGGATATGGGTAACCACCAGGCTGGCTATCGCTACCAGCAAGGCAACGCTGGAAAGGATGATCGCCCAATTGAGCGCCAGTCCCAGATAGGGCGCAGTAATCGGTTGGAAAAAGAAAGCCGCCAGCATCACCAGTCCGGAGATGGCTGCAGCGATCACAGGTGTGCGCTGCTTCATGGCAACACCCCGCTCAGTTTCAGGAAGGCTGCCACGATCAGCCCGATTGCCAGAACGATCCGCAGCCAATTCGTTGTTTTTGCCTGGTTTTGATGAGCGTGTTGGTTGATCTTTCCGATCGAGGGCAAGTAGTATTCTTCACCCAGAGTGACCACCGCACCTGAAGCAAAAAACGCTGCCTGGGCACCTAGTGAACCCGTGGCAGCGACCAAGGGCAACTCTTTTCGTTCTGCCAGGTCAGCGATCAGAACGTTTTCCGGTCGCATTGTTCCACTTAATATCAGACCGGCATTATCTTTGCGGGCAAGTTCGGGCATCAGCCCAGCCATCCACGCAAAGGCGTTTACACCGCTCAATTCGCTGTGGTCAGACCGAAACAACTCGCTTGCCATGGCATTTTCGTAGGCTCCGTGCACCACCAGTTGGCTGATGCACGCCAGTGCGCCGTCGCCGCCAAATGAACGGGTGGGTAAATCGTTGAACACTGAGCGACTCAACACAACTTGTTCAATCATAATGCCAACCGAATCACCCAAACCGGGGTTCTGCCCCGAAAAGCCCTCACCCATCCCGATTAATAAGGCTTTGCCCTCTTCAGACGAGCGATGCATGAGCGCTTCGATGCCGTCATAGGCAGCTGTATTCTCAAAAGGTTCAGCGGACGGTTTGCGGTTGGTAAGCCAGGCAAGCGCCATGATGACAACCGCAAGCCCAACTAAGCCTGCTGCAATCCAGTCATTAAGGCTGAGCGGAAGCATTAGTAATGCCTCCAAATCCGAAGGCGAATGGTGGCTAAATGATGATTCGTTCGCAGCGTAAAAACTGTGCCTTCAAGAACTTCAGCTGGCTGAATTTTTTGTGGGAATAGGTTGGCGGAAGGCTCAACTTTCATAGGTAAAGTATAGCATAACCGTGCTGTAAAAATCGCCGCTTTTGTACGTTCAGGTACAAGGAAGAAAGATAAGCAGGAACAGTCATAAACCTTTCCGGTCTATTAAAAGAAAACACGCCCTGTTGCCAGGGCGTGTTAAATTCATTCAAACAAATTAACTATGGATAGGGTGACCCAGCGCGCCTTCAGCGGCTTCCAACACTGCCTCTGAAAGTGTGGGGTGAATGTGTACCGAGTGGGCAATTTCTTCCACTGTCAGCTCGTTTGCCTGTGCCAGGACCAATTCCGGCAGCAATTCTGCGACCTCCGGTCCAACCAGGGTGGCACCGAGCAGTTCGCCATATTTGGTGTCAGTAATCACTTTCGTAAAGCCTGTGCCTGCGCCTAAACCAAGCGCTTTTCCGTTGGCGATAAAGTTGAAACGACCAACTTTAACATCAAATCCAGCTTCTCTTGCCTGGGCTTCGGTGTATCCAAACGAAGCAACCTGCGGATCAGAGAAGACCGCTCTTGGGATCATGCGGTAGTCCAGCTTGCGTTCTTCTTGCCCGGCAATATTCTCAGCACAGATCTGCCCCATGGCGGACGCTGCATGAGCAAGTAATAGCTTGCCGGTCAGGTCACCAATCGCCCAAATTCCGGGCAGATTGGTCGCCATGCGGTCATCGATTTGAACGAATCCGCGTTTATCCAACTCAACGCCAACTTCTTCCAGCCCGATTCCCTGGGAATTGGGTTTGAAACCGATCGCAACCAGCGTGATCTCGGCTTCCACAGTTTCCTCACCCTTTTCGCCTTCCAACAGCACACTTGTACCCGTGTCAGTCTTGGTGACGGACTTGACTTTCGTGCCAGCGTGAACCTTGACACCACGTTTCTTGAAGGCTTTCACAAGTTCAGCCGCTGCTTCTTCGTCTTCGTTGGGCAAAATATGGGGGAGCATCTCTACGATAGTGACATCCACACCGTATCCACTCCAGATAGTGGCAAACTCAACACCGATCGCTCCACCGCCAATGATGACAGCTGACTTTGGCAGTTTTTCGAGCATGATCGCCTGGACATAATCCAACAAATTCTCACCGTCTGGCTCCATCCCTGGGATCACGGTTGCATGTGCGCCGGTTGCCAAAATGATGTCTTTAGCCTGGATTTCTTCTTCCCCGCCAGCCTTCAATTCGACACTGATTTTCCCCGCACTTGCCAGCCTGGCTGTGCCTTCAATCACTTCGATGTTGTTTTTCTTCATTAGAAAGGCGACACCCTTGGTAAGGCGCTGGCTGACCTGGCGGCTGCGTTTGAACGCCGCCGAGTAGTCCAGCTGCAGGTTCTCAAAACTGAGACCATATTCATCCGCTTTGGTCAGAAGAGTATGGGCGATTTCTGCATTGTGCAACAGGGCTTTGGAAGGGATGCAGCCAACGTTCAGGCAAACACCGCCCAGCCATTGCTTGTCAATGATGGCAGTTTTCAAACCTAATTGCGAAGCCTTTATCGCGGCAACGTATCCGCCCGGACCTGCCCCCACCACTACGACATCGAATTGTTTCATACCCTCTAATCCTCCATCACCTTTTTATTTAATGAACGTGCCGGCTCGTAAATCAGTAAACGCTTGTTGGAGCTCTTCTCTTGTGTTCATAACAATCGGACCGCCCCAGGCTACTGGCTCGTGTAGTGCTGGCGCGCTGGCAAGAATGAACCGCAAAGTCTGACCGGGAAGTGCGCCCACTTCTACCAGGTTTCCAGCTTTGAGTAAAAGCGCAGTTTTCTCTGCAAAAATCTCGCCATCCACCATGGAATCACCTAACAGGGTGAAGATAAACACAGTTTCATCTTCCTTGACGGGGATCTCTATGGTTTGTCCTTCATTCATACTCACGTCCAGCAGCGTTGCCTGGATATGATGGGGCTTGGCGCCGCTGACGCCATCGTAAGATCCTGATATGACTCTGACCGTCGCGCAGGTTTCTTCTACAATGCCGACATCTTCCGGTCGAATGTCGAAATATTTCGGCTCGGTCATTTTTTCGGCAGCCGGTAGGTTGAGCCAAAGCTGTAAACCGAGCAGGCGTTCGGCTTCCTGGGGCATCTCCTGGTGCAAAATGCCACTCCCGGCTGTCATCCATTGGCTGGCACCCGGTGTGATCAGACCTTTGTTGCCGAGACTATCTTCATGTGCCAGAATCCCTTCCACCAGGTAGGTGATGGTCTCGATCCCACGGTGGGGATGCATTGGGAAACCACGCAAATAGTCTGGCGGATTGGTGGAATCAAACGAATCAAGCATTAAAAAAGGGTCAAAATCCTCGATTGTATTTCCGCCTAAAACCCGTGTCAATTTCACACCAGCGCCATCTACAGCTGGTATTCCTCTGACTACACGGGCAATTGTTCTTATTTTCATTTCTTATAACCTTTCAACTTTTACCCCCTTTACAGTGAATTTCTTTTTTTCACCCCCTCCTGTGGAGGGGGATTGAGGGGGTGGGAGTTGTATTCTCTTCTCTTATATTTTTAATGTTGCAATCAATACCCCATCTGTCCATGCAGGGACTCATCATTATCGATGTATTCCTGCACCTTGATGACCCGGTAATGTTCTTTATCATCACGAATATACACCATCTCGATGCCAGCGTTAATGATCATCCTTTTACACATCGAACAGGGGTTGGCATTTTGCACGTAATTCCCATTGTCCTTCAGATCAATGCCAGCCAGATAGAGCGAAGAACCCAACATGCGTTCCCTTGCTGCACTGATGATCGCATTTGCCTCGGCATGCACGCTTCGGCAGAGTTCATAGCGCTCACCCCGCGGAACGTTCATCTGCTCCCGGATACAAAAGCCCAGGTCAATGCAATTACCCCGACCTCTCGGTGCACCAACGTATCCGGTCGAGACGACCTCATCGTTCTTAACGATTACAGCACCGTATTGTTTGCGCAGGCAGGTGCCACGCTGGCTGACCATCTCAGCCAGGTCCAGGTAATAGTTAATTTTGTCACGTCTGATCATCAGCCACCTCTTTGCGCAAACAAGCTGCTGAAATTGTAACCGAAGAGAAAGGGAGTGCAACCAATTTCAGGCTTATTCGGCTCACAAACCTTCGTCTTCTACAAACTGGTAGAAAGCTTTTTCATGCTTCTGATCTGCGGCTGAAATTGTGCCAACCGGAGAGGCATAAACCGTGAACTCTTCCTCCCCATCCAGACCGAAAAGGGAATCACAGATTTGCCGGTCAAAAGCGGCAACAGCGCAGGTGCCTAACCCTAGAGCGGTACAGGCCAGGTATAGATTCTGCCCTATATGTCCTGCATCCATCAATGCCGGTCGGTGCGCCCATATGCCATAACGCCATTCACAGCGATATGGCACGAAACTCCAGTAAAAGATCACACTGGCTCTGCTTGCCCAACTCTGCCCTTCAAGTGAGACAGATATTGCAGTTGGCAGGTCTTCTACCGGATGTAGAAATTCAAGTTGGTGATCCATGGGCAAATAGTGGTAAGCCCCTGCTTGCAAACCTTCAACATTCTGTACCAGCAGATACGTCTCAAAGGCATGCCGTGCGCCGCCAGAAGGTACCGTACGCAAAGTTGCGTATGACTTACCGCGAATGTCTTTGATCCCTTGGGTCGCCCAGAGCAAGAAGGAAAGCTGCAGCAGGCTGACAGGCTGTTGGGTGTAAACCCTTGAGCTTTTGCGTTCAGTCAATATGCGAATGAAATCCCGCTGCATGCTGAGATCTGTGAAATTCCTGGGAAGCGCAAAACCTTGATCGGTCATGGCTGCTTTTGCCAGAGGAGGTTGGGGTAATTTGAGATCCTGATCCGACTCAAAGTCCTCATAAGAGCTGGTGGAATAGCTTTTCATGAAATTCCGACCTGCAATGATCAATTTCTTTTGGATTTCTGGGTCGAGCATGGCAACTCCTTTTTCTTTACAGGTTTGCGTAATTATAGACCCTAAAACCAAAAGACCCTGATTGCGCCGGTCTCCGGACCGTGCGCGCGGTCTGACCGAATGGTCTCCAAAAGTAGAAGCCACAAAGAAATTTTAATTAAAAACGCGGAAGCCCGAGAGATCCCGCGTTGTTAATCATCTTCTACAACAATCTATTTCCCCGAAATAGTGACACCTTTCACCCTGATCCACGGCAAAAGCCAATAACCAGAGTTTTCGCATTCCTGGCTGACCGCTACAATGTCCCTCAGCATGTCGCCCAGGTTGCCGGCGATCATCACCTCACTCAAAGGTTTGGTAACCTTGCCGTTCTCGATCAGGAAACTGTTTTTGGCAACGCCGCTCAAATCTCCAGCCGGGCTGGGTTCACCGCCCGAGAAACGACCGAGCAGGATGCCCTTTTCAACTCCAGCAATCAACTCCTCCAGTGGGGTCTCACCATTGCCTAACACCAACGTACCTCCGCTGTTGGCAGAGCGTTTCAAACCAGTCTTGGCGGCACCATAGCGACTCAGGCTGAAGTTTTTTAGCACACCGTCCTCGATCAGGGGCATATTTTCAGCAACATAACCGTCGCCGCTTAAATTGCTGGCAGCCGGAAGTTCGGGATGTTCTGCCACCAAGGAGAAGTTGACCAGTGGGCTTGCCACCTGCTCGCCAAGTTTGTCCTTCCAGGGGCTGGTTCCGGAGATCATGGCACCATCCTGAAGGTAGGTATCGCCCACATACCAGAGGATGTTTTCCAGGCAGCCTGGCGTGATCACCAGATCGCCCACGAAGCTGCCTTCAATCTGTTCGGTAACAATCTGGCGCTGGGTTTCATCCAGTACTCGCCTAACCCTGTCCGAATCGGTTACGCGCTCTGCAGGGTCGTCGTAGATCGTGGCAAAGTAGTTGAACGAAGAGGTCAGGTCACCATCTTTTGCCATAAACATATTGCTGAGTTGGTAGAGTCCTTGATCTTCGGAGAGCCGTACGCCGTTGGTATTAGCATACAGCCTCTCGCTATAATTGTGCTCGATGCCGATGGAGTCAAAACTGATTTTTGGGAAATCCTGTCGGGTATCGGCCAAAAGGTCGGTTAGTTGTTGATAGATCAGGTCCAGATCTGGTGTCTTTTCACCCGAGCTAAAGCTGGCATTATCCTGCAACTCAGCAATTCCCTCAGCCTCATCCGGAGCTGCTGACTGAGCCGCTTGCCAGGCATCCACAACTGCCTGCTTGATATCTGCCGGGTCAAAACTGTTCAGGTTGACGGTCCCTTTGCGTTTATCTTTGAGCAGTTTGATGCTGACCTTATCTGAAAAAACGGTACGCACCATGCTGATCTTACCCAGTTCGTAATAAAGTTCCGTCAGGATACTTCGGCTGACCCAGGTTTCGCCTTCGTCGGCACCAACTGCTTTTATACCAGCCAAAACAAGTTCAGCCGCATCCAGAATCGCCTTATCTTTCACTTCAAAAGCCTTTTTCATGCCCGACCTCCCACGTTGATCTTCACCTTGATTGCCGGTCCGCCCATCCCCACCGGGATCATCTGCTTCTTGCCGCACATGCCCGAATTGGTCCAGGTGACCGTATCACTGACCATATCCGCGGTTTTTAGGATGTCAAAGGCAACTCCGGAGACGGTGGTGTCTTTGATTGCCCGACCGAGCTTACCGTTTTTGATCTCGTAACCCATCGGTACCCCGAACATAAACTCACCTGTTGAATCTGCCTGTCCGTTATTCATATCGGTCATAAAGTAGCCATCCTCCACCGATGCGATCATATCTTCCAATTTGTCTGTTCCCGGCAAAATACAGGTGTTGCGCATGCGGATCAGAGGTTCGTCCGAAAATTCGTAGGCACGGGCGTTACCGTTGGGGCTGTGACCAAATTTACGCGCCGATTCCTTGTTATGCATATAACCGGTCAGAATGCCGTTTTCAATCAGCATCTGATCTTGAGCCGGGGTGCCTTCATCATCCACAAAAACCGGCACGGGAGCCAGCTCGCCAAATGCGGTATGGGCGATGTCGACCAGGCTGACCTTGTCGCTGGCTACTTGCTTGCCAAACATCGGTCCACCAACCGAGCCGGTCTGAACAAAATCGGCTTCCACGGTGTGCCCAACAGCTTCATGAGCCAAAATACCAGCCAGGTCAGAGTCCAAAATCACCGTCTGAATGCCCGGCTTGGCATAGACTCCTTCTGCTTTTTTCATCAGCAGTTCATACTGCTTCTCGAGTTTTTCGAAGTAATCTTCTGCATGCTTAAACTTTTCCGGGAAATTGCCATAGCCACCAAGCACCTTATAGAGTTCCACCGGCTGACCATCCTGATCCTGGGTGGTCATGAAGATGTAGACGTTGGATCGGGGAACAAACGAATGCGAAACCACACCATCGCTGGTGTAGAGCAATTTTTCCATGTTGAGCACCCGAGCGAACACGCGCCGGCTCAGCAATTTGGGGAAGCGCTCAGCAATGTAACTGTCCAGCTCGTCTACCATGCCAAGCAGGTAGCTTTGCTCTACCGGCACATCGTGTTCGAGACCATCTGTGCGACTGAAAGGCTGCACAGAGGCAAAATCGGGCTGCCCACGCTGTACATGCCGGTCAAGGAAAGAGGCATTCTGGCTGGCAGCGCGTACAATTTGGGCGATTGCCTCAACATCCGCTCCATAACCAGTAGAAGAAGCAAATCCATACGCCCCGCCTTTGACAACCCGGGCAGAGACGCCCCGGCTGACTCCGCTGGAGTTGGAAACCAGGCTGCCGTTAAGCATCGCCACGGCACGGTTGCTGTTTTGCTGCGCTCGCAGTTCTGTGTAGCCTGTGAATCCGTGTTTTAAAACATAATCATGCAAGTGATCCTGAAGCATAAAATCCTCCATTCTTGAGTGTTTTGAATGATAACACTTCGAGGAAAAATAACTTTGAAAGTAGCATCTTTAGGTCATTAAGATCACACGGTGATGTGTTTTTGTTTTGGTTTCGTTTATACTTATCCTCGATGAGCACTACACGGCTTGATTCAATCATCTCGTTTTTGGCACCGGGAGAGGCATTGATCCTGGAGCAGGCTAATGGCACGGGTTCTGACATGGCAGGAGAGCCGCTTCTGGTCAAAACTGCTCAATCGCTCACGAAACTCCCCGAATCCTCCTGGCTTCATTTGATGTCCATCGATAACCGTCCAGTTTTCATCTTGAGCCAAAAGCTATCTGCGGACGAGACGCTCTTTCTAAGCTTTCCTTCGACTATGCGCATCACCGAGCTGGAGGCCAAACTGACTTCACTTACCGACATGCTGAAGGATCAGAAAGCTGACCCAAGCAATGCGATCCTCCAGGATCTTACCAGTACCGATTTGAAAACCAGCCATTCGCACCAACCTAAGCAGGATAATTTTCTTTCCATTTTCACTGATTTGGATAAATCCACAATCAAAACTTATTCAACCCCACCAAACCTGGGCGACACGCAGCCGATCTCGATCTGACCCCCAAAAGTAGAACAATAGAGGGGAAAGCCGGACCGTGAAGGTATACTAAAGACAAACCTCTCAGAAGGAGCCGATCATGCCGAAAATCCTCTATTTGCTCGATGGTCACGCCATTGCCTATCGCGCTTACTTTGCCCTCACCTCTGGCAGTTCCACCTATTGGTCCACCAGCAAAGGCGAACCGACCGCTGGCGTTTATGGCTTTGCCAACCGCCTGATCCGCATGTTTGAGCAGGAAGAGCCCGATTATGTTGCCGTGAGCTTCGACACAGGGCGCACTTTTAGGCATGAGATGTTCGCGGACTACAAAGGCACCCGCGCAAAGATGCCTGACGACCTGAGAATTCAGATCGAGCGCATCCGCCAAATGGTGGATTGCTTCAATATTCCCAGAGTTGAAATCGACAACTATGAAGCGGACGACGTTATTGGCAGTCTGGCACGCTGGGCAAACCAGGAAAAAGGGCTGGCAGTCAAGATCATTACCGGCGACCGCGATATGCTCCAATTGGTCACCAATACAGTCGTCGTCTCGTTACCTGATCGAAAAAGCGGGCAGGACCAGGATTACTTCCCCGAAGATGTCGTCAGACGCATGGGCGTGAGACCCGATCAGATCGTGGATTACAAAGCACTGGTTGGCGATGTCTCCGATAACATTCCTGGCGTTCGCGGTATCGGCGAGAAGACGGCTATTGAACTTCTGAAGCAGTATGAAACGCTCGACAATGTTTTTGCCCACCTCGACGAAATTAAGGGCAGAGCCAGCAAACCTCTTAGTACCGGGCGGGAAGCTGCCTACCTGAGCCAGGACCTTGCACGCATCCGCACGGACCTGCAGGTCATCCTTGATTTGAAGCAAGCCGAACCCGTTATGTTTGACCCTGGTGACGTGGAACATCTCTTTGAAGAGTTGGAATTCCGCACCCTCACTCAACGGCTCAAGAAATTGACCGCCCGGCTGCAGCCTTCATTGCAGGGACGAAATGGTATCCAGAAAAGCCTGTTCCCGGAAGAGGATAAACCGAAGCCTGTTGAGCAGAATCCGCAAGACGCCTCCTTTGTGACTATAACTGTTGATGACATCCAGACTCTCAATGCTTGCGTTGACGAGCTCAAAAACGCCAGTCAAATCGCCTTTGATACCGAAACCAGCGGGCTTGACCCGATGCTCTCCAATTTGGTTGGCATCTCGCTGGCAGCTGATCCTGCCAGGGGTTACTACCTGCCTGTTGGGCATGAAGAAGGCGCGCAGCTCAAGCTGGATGACATCAAAAAGGCGCTCCAACCCATGTTGAGCGACCCAAAAATCGCAAAAGTTGCCCATAATGCCAAATTTGACCTGGTCGTGCTTGAGCAGGCTGGCTTCCAGGTCTCCCCTATCACTTTCGATACCATGATCGCTGAATGGGTGGTCGACCCCACCTCGCGCAGTCTTGGTCTGAAAGCCCAGGCAAAGACACGTCTGGGAATACAGATGACTGAAATCGAAGAATTGATTGGCAAAGGTAAAAGCCAGGTCAGCATGGCTGCGGTGCCAATTGAGCAGGCTGCTCCCTACGCGGCTGCGGATGCCGTTATGACCCTGCGTCTGGTCAGGCCTATGACTGAAGATTTACGTGCCCATGCAGCCGAAAAACTCTACCAGGACCTGGAGAACCCACTGATTCCAATTCTTGCCAGGATGGAAGAGGCAGGTATCCTGCTGGATGATGCTCTTTTCGAGGCTTTCTCGAAAGAGCTGAAGAGTGATGTCGATCGCCTGACTCTGCAAGCCTACCAGTTGGCTGGGGAAGAATTCAACCTCAACTCCACCCAACAGCTTTCGGACGTGCTTTTCCAGAAACTTGCCCTGGAACCACCCGATCGTTCCCGCAAGACCAGCAGTGGCAAGTATTCCACCTCCGCTGATGTACTGGAATCGATGCGCGGTATGCACCCGCTTGTCGATACCATCCTCGAATATCGTGAGCTCTCCAAACTCCAATCCACCTACGTGGACGCTCTGCCCGCCCAGGTGAACCCCAAAACCGGTCGCGTTCATACCACCTTCAACCAAACCGGAACGGTCACCGGCAGGATCGCTTCGCAAAATCCCAACCTGCAAAACATTCCAATTCGAACTGAGTTGGGACGCAAAGTGCGCCAGGGTTTCATTGCCGCGCCAGGTTATAAACTTCTGGCAGTCGATTATTCTCAGGTCGAATTGCGTATCGTTGCTCACTTTGCACAGGATGAGGCAATGATGAAAGCCTTCCAGGAAGGTCAGGATATTCACGCTGCCACGGCAGCCGCGATCGAAGATGTGCCTTTGAGCGCCGTTACCAAACAGCAACGGCGCCATGCCAAGGCCATCAACTTCGGTTTGATCTACGGCATGAGTCCCTTTGGTCTCACGCGCACCACGGACCTGACCCTGGCAGAAGCGGAAAACTTCGTCAAGGAATATTTCAGGGAATTCCCCGGTGTCAAGAAGTGGCTGGATAACACCCGCCTGGAAGCCAGCCGCCAGGGGTACGTGGAGACCTTACTCGGTCGCCGTCGTTACTTCCCGGCATTAGCTGCCGGAACCAACTACACCATCCGGCAACGGGAGGAACGCGAAGCCATCAATGCGCCTGTCCAGGGTACTGCCGCCGATATCATCAAGCTGGCGATGATCCGCCTGCCAGCAGCCTTGACGAAAGCAGGGCTGAAAACCCGTATGCTGCTGCAAGTGCACGACGAATTGATTTTTGAGGTGCCAGAGAATGAACTCGATAAAGCCACCAAGGTGGTCAAAGAGGTGATGGAAAGTGCTTTTCAGCTTTCGGTGCCCTTGGTCACCGAAGCCCGCATTGGCGATAACTGGGGCGAGCTGACCGTCGTCGATCCGGACATGCCAGTGTTGTTGGAGGAATAGTCCTTCATCCAAGCTAATAATTCTCGCAGGTATCATTTTCGTAGGGAAGGGGCTCGACCCCTTCCGCTTCTTTTCCACGCAAGTAAACGTAATGGACGGCTTCCATGCTGTCCCGAGAACAAGGGCACCTACTTCGAAAATCTGTGCTCGAGCAGCCCGTGCTACCTCCGGGGGGGGGGTACTTCGTAAGGAGGCCGGCACGATCAAGATGCACTGTACGGGAGGGGTTTACTCCTCCCGATTAATTTGTTGGTTTTACTTACAGAAAATTTGAAATTAAACGCTGACTGACTGGCTTTGCAATTGCCCTTTGATCTGCAAAATCTGCTTGCGGGTGCGATCATCGGTTTCAACCATATCCGCGATCTTATCGCAGGCATACATCACGGTAGTATGGTCACGTCCGCCCATTTCTTCCCCGATCCTGGGCAAGGAAAGATCGCCAAGATCACGCATCAAATACATTGCCACCTGGCGCGGGAAAGCCACATCCCTCGCCCGGCTTCGCCCGGTCAGGCTGCTGAGGCTGATGCCAAAGAATTCAGATACAACCTGGAGCACAGTTTTTGGCGTTATGCTGCTGGGCTGCGGAAGAAAATCTGCAAGGGCACGATCACAAAGATGGAGCGAGAGCGCTTGCCCACTCAATTGCGAAAAAGCCAACACCCGGTTCCAGGCACCTTCCAGTTCGCGAACATTCGTCTGGATCAGTTTGGCAATCCGTTCAATTACTTCTTCAGGCACATGTCCATCCACTTTTTCTGCCTTGCAATGCAATATCGCCAGCCTGGTTTCATAGTCTGGTGCTTGCATGTCCACAGTCAGGCCCCACTCAAAACGCGAGCGCAGGCGTTCTTCCAATGTGCTCATGGCTTTTGGGGAACGATCGGAGGTCATCACGATCTGTTTATCCTGCCCATAGAGGGCATTGAAAGTGTGAAAAAATTCTTCCTGGGTCGAGTCCTTGCCAGCGATGAACTGGATGTCATCGATCAGCAATACATCCACCTGGCGGTACTTCTCGCGGAAAGCCGTGGTAGTCTTGGTACGGATGGCTTGCACCAGGTCGTTCGTGAACTCTTCCGATGAAATATACAAAACCTGTTTACCCTGCTGCAAAACGGCATTGCCTATGGCATGAAGCATGTGGGTTTTCCCAAGTCCAACACCGCTGTAGATGAAAAGGGGGTTGTATGCCCGGGCGGGGTTTTCGGCGACAGCCTGGCAGGCAGCATGAGCCAGACGATTGGCAGAACCGACCACAAAGTTATCGAAGCGATAGCGGGGATTCAGCTGTGTGTCGTAGGTATCTTTTACCACCGGAGCAGGTTTTGGGATTGAGACGGTTTCTTGTTCCAGGTCAACCTGCGGAGGAGCCCAAACTTTAAATTCCACGTTCACCTGGCGCGCCATCATGCCAGAAAGTTTGTTGACCACGGTGCTCTTCAAGCGGCTGTCAAGCCAATCACAAGCGTAGGCATTACCGGCACCCAGTGCAAAGGTTCCTGAAGCATCTTCAAATGAAATCAGCTGCGTATTCTTCACCCAGGTATCAAAAGAAGCTTTGCTAAGCTCCATTTGTAATTGTCCGATTGTTGCCTGCCATGCTTGTTGAGCATTCATACGGTCTCTCCTAAACCTCTGTGATGTAAATCCAATACCGACGCTTAATAAACGTGATCGGTTAGGCTATAAACGATTCACTCAACAACCCCAAAATGTTTTCGGTAAGTGAATAACCAAATTCTAACACCTGAAGACAGGCTTTTCCGGTTATGTCCCTTAAAATGTTAGAACATTTTAAGGTTAGCATTTTGTCAATCAAATCATAACAAAAATGGTCAATTTATATACAATTTTCACTTGTTTATACAACCCTAATTAGCAGGATTGAAACCGGGTGTCCACCCCCAGATATGGGTTTAGTTTATTAATTAGATCATATTTTCCAATAATTAGGGGTATTAAATGTGGCAAAAATGGTCGCGAATTCTTAACAAATATCGGATAGTCTTGCAAGTATTGGCATTTACTTTTTTACAATGTTAAGACTACGCGCTTATAGACTTTATTCTTCAATCATCAATTTAGCAGCCCGCCGCCCGATCTCAACCGCAAAATTGGTACCCCTGTCCCAGGGGTAAACCTGGCTCATACTGGCGAACCACAATCCCTCCACTGGTGTCTTTATGGCAGGGATGTTTTTGCTGTGGTTTAACAACGGGATCGGCTGGGCATAGCCTGTCTTGCTGACCCAAACCTTCTTTACCCAATCCGTGTTGAATTCTGGATTGATTTTTTTCAAATGAGGGAGGAACTCTGCCGCTAATTCATCATCAGTCTTGCTGAAATTGGGGTGATCCTTTTCCAGGTAATCACCGATATAGATGATGTGATCACCGCCAAAGTATTCTGGTTTGAGGAAGTTGGTGTGCTCCACCAAAGATAGAAAAGGATAGCCTGCCTGTTTGGGGATGTTGTACCAATAGTAGCCATCAGGTGAGAGGGGGTGCTTCAAGGAAAGGGTCATCACCACCGCACCCATGTGGTTCAACTTAAGCAGTTCGCCCAGGTAATCAGAGGGTAATTCCGGGGCAAGTTTTGCCATCAAACCCGGTGAAAGCGTTACCAAAACCTGGTCAAAGTGTTCTACGGTATCCTCACCGATCTGCACATCCAGTCCGCCATTTTCGTTCTTGCTGATTTTTTTTACAGGTTGTGAATAGCGGATATTCACTCCGTCGTCAACCAATTTTTGGGCAAATTTATCGGCAAAGCGCTGGAAACCGCCTTTGAAGGTGCCCAGGCGGGTGGTACGCACATGTAAACGCGCCCACATCCAGGCCATGTTGACCTTATCTGCCCAGTTTTCGCCAAATTTGCCGTCCAGCATCGGTTTCCACATGCTCTCAAAAACCTTATTGCCGGCGTATTTGCGCATCCAGGCATCTGTTGTTACTTTTTCCAGCGGTTTCCAATTTTTGGTAAAACGCAGGTAGAGCCCCACCAGTCCAAAGCGGATCTTGTTGATTCCCCAACCCAGCCCGGGGTACATAATTGCCGAAGGGATGGAATCGAAGGGATAAAACTTGCCATTATGGTACATAACGCTAATGGGTTTGGGGAACATTACCTCATCGGACCAGCCTAATTCCTCAATTAAGCCTAACAAGTGCGAATCGCTCTGGAACCAATGATGATAAAAACGTTCGACAGACCAGTCCCACTCCGGTTCTTTAAAACCGGAAGCCAGACCACCAGGGACGTTACTTGACTCAAAAATTGTGACCTCATGCCCAGCTTTTCTTAGGTCCAATGCCGCGCTCAATCCGGCAAATCCACCACCGATCACGGCTATTTTTCGTTTTTCTTCAGTCATCTTTTCCTCTTTTCCCTGTGTTACCCAATCCGGTTGGCTTCTTCGTCCTTGTATTCTTCCTGGATGCTTTGTAGATCCGTGGTCAGACCAAATCCTTCTTTCACGAAGAAAAAAGCACCGACCAAAGTTACCGGAAGCCAAAGAGCGACCCGCAAAAGCAGGGCATAGCTAAGCGCATTTTCCGGGCTGACCCCAAACAATTCCATCATGGACTTCGTGGCCGCATCAAACGTGCCCAAGCCACCCGGAGCTGCCGGTACTAAAAGCACCAGGTTGACGATTCCAACCACCATCAGCAGGCTCTGGAAGCTCAATTGTAGCCCCATAGCTTTCATTACACCCCAATAGAGCCCTGTTTCAATCACCCAGATCAAGACCGACTGAGCCATCACCAACAACGACTGGAGAGGTGAACGCAGAACGCGTAAACCTTCTGTAAATTTTTCGATGATTCCGCCAATAGGCTCGCGAAGTTTGCTTGGAATAAGATGGTTGATCACCCAGGTGGTGAAACCGCGCATTTTCTCTGGCAGCAATACCATGCCAATAAAAACCAGCAGGATCAAGCCAAAAATCAGCCCAACCCAAAAAGCACTTTTTTCGATGATGCCAACCCACTGGCTGTTAGGCGCGAAACTGGTCAACTGCCCCAGGTTGAGCAGCACCAATGCCAGGATAGCGATTCCATCGAAGAGGTGTTCAACAATGATGGTTGCCAGGGAAGCCGAGATGGGCACGCCTTCTTTCTTTCGCAGCAAAACTGTGCGCAAAAGGTCGCCAGCACGGGCTGGATAGATGTTATTTGCCATGTATCCAGCCGAAAGGATCGGAAAAAGTTTGACCAAAGAGACCGGTTTCATCGGAAGGAGCAAGACCTTCCAGCGCCAGGTGCGAACAAAAAGCGCAAAGAAATAAGCAACAATTCCCAAAGCAACGTAAGTGAGATTGGCGGTTTTGAGCTGCTCCCAAACAAGAGCGAAATCAACTTTGCGGAACGCCAGCCATAAAAAAATGGCACTAATGATTAGTCCCAACCAGACATGCCATCGTTTGATCTTCATGCCCTCGATTGTACCTTATTTGGACGGGAGAGAATTATCTTGTCACGCTTGTGCTGGGCAATTATCGAGCGATGTGGGGTTGCCGGTGCGATCTATCGGTCTATCCACCAGCATGATCGTCGCTTTTGTCTTCTTTTGGGAAATGCTCTTTCATCCTGCGCTGCAACTCGCGCCTGGACAGGAAAACCTTATGTCCGCAGGTCAGGCAAACCAGCCCAATATCCGCACCGAGCCGCACCACGTCCCAATCAAAACCCCCGCAGGGATGGGCTTTGCGCAACCTGACTTTATCGCCGACCTGGACCTCTGTAAGCATACGCGCATTATAACATCGCCATGTTATAATTTTCGCCTGTATGCGGTCACTCTACCGCAACTTGGACACCATGACAAACCTGAATCCAGCCACTTTGATAGCCCGGGTGATCACCCTGATCATCGCCCTCACCGTACACGAGTTTTCGCATGCTTTTGTCGCCACGCACTTCGGCGATGACACCCCCGAACGCGCTGGACGTCTAACCCTCAATCCCTTGAAACATCTTGACCCGATGGGCTCACTGATGCTCGTATTGGTCGGTTTCGGATGGGCAAAACCGGTTCCCATCAATCCCTACGTCATCCGCCAGAACAACAAAGCCGGCGTTGCGCTGGTTTCAATCGCCGGACCACTCTCCAACCTGCTCATGGCAGTCCTTGCATCCATCCCTTTACGACTGGGCTTATTTGCGACCTCCTACCAGATCAATGGTGTTTTCCCAACGATGGGTTACTTTTTAGTCGAATTCATTTACACCAACGTCGCCCTCTTCCTGTTTAACATGCTGCCACTGGCACCGTTGGATGGTGAGAAGGTGCTCGAATTTTTGCTCCCAAAAAACTGGCAAGGTGCCTTGCAAGCCATCCGTCAATACGGACCCTTTCTGCTGCTGGCTTTGGTCTTTATTGGACCACGGCTTGGTTTTGATCTCTTCGGCGTCATTATTCGCCGTCCGCTGATGGCAATCGTCAATTTCCTGATCGGCGGCTGACGAGCTCTCGTGTCTTATTATTGCTATATGATCCTGTGTGCTAATGGCGGTTACTACACCGGCTGGACCACCGACCCCTTTCGCAGGCTCAAACAACACAATGCCGGGCGAGGCGCACGCTACACGCGTATGAATGCTCCATCGGAACTGGTATATGTTGAAGAGGTTGCCAATCGCAGCACCGCTCTCAAGCGGGAACTGGAGATAAAGCGCCTCGATCACCTCAAAAAAGTCGCCCTGGTTACCGACACCAGCCGCAACATCTTGCCTACTCTCCGAGGAGATAATCAGCCATCCGAACCGTCTTCTTAACCGAAAACACTTTTGTGAAAACGTATGCGGTAACACCTACTTTGGATCTCGGTCATCGCGAGGAGCGCAGCGACGTGGCGATCTGCCTTTTTGATTAGGACAATCAAAGAACGGCAGACTGCCACGACCCCTTTATGTGACTCAGGGCTACCGTAATTCCAACATCGGGGTCTCGCAGTGACCACGGCTAGGGGTTGTCATCGCGAGGAGCGCAGCGACGTGGCGATCTGCCTTTTCATTCACCTGCTAATTCGCCTTCTTACTCAGCACCCATAAGGTATACTTTACCTAACCAATCCTCAACCAATTCCTGGAGGGACGATGACAAGCTCACTTTTCTCACTTTTATGGGGATTCCTCCCATTTTCTCTCACGCAAGAAACCCAGACCGCAACCAACTGGCTCACCATCGTGATCGGCATCCTGCTCATACTTGGTTTTCTTGGCTTGTTGGTCTGGCTTTATACCAGCGGGAGGCTGCAACAATGGTTTCAGGCTGGCACGCAAAGTGGTAAATGGAAGATCCAGGATATGCAGCTAGGCAGTGAAGCCAAAAAGATCGAGAAGGTCAAGATCACGCAAATCGAAGAGCTTGGGCAAAAAGCCTGGCAGTCCCGGGTCAGCGATCCCACCTACGCGCAAGCCTGGGCGGATATTGAAGCCGTTGAAACCCAGATTGACCGCATCAAAGAGCACTCCCGCTCCCTGCAAGAAAATCTGAACCGGGTCACCACCGAGCGTGAGAATCTCACCATCGATTTTGACAATCAGCTGGACCAACTGGACCTCCAGCGCAAGGATACCGAAACCAAGTTGAAACAAGCCCAGTCTGCGCTATACCAGCTTGAGTCAGATATTGATGCACTTGCCAACCAAAAAAGCAGCTTGCAGCGGGAAATCAAAGCCACCCGCACCGACCTGATCAATACCGAAGGGTCGGATGAGCCTGACCGCCAGGATATTCTGATCAGTTTGAATACTCGCCTGGATGGACTGGTTCAGCAATTGTTGGGTATCAGCAACGATGAGCCCGAGCTTGCCGGTCGCATCCCCAGCTATCAATCCGAGGTACTTGCCTTGAATACCCGCGCAACTGAGCTCTCCGATCAGTCTCGCCGCCTCGAGGGTCAGAAGGAACAGGAATTGGAACCGCTCAACCTCCAGATCGACGCCCTTGAAAAACAATTGCGCACCAAAAGCGATGAGATTAAGGACTTGGGGCTGAAGATGGAACCGATGATCAAATCGTTAGGCTACCAGGTCGATACCGCCCGACCTGCTTCAGAGGCCTTGCAGGAACATTACAGCAGACTGGATACCACTTACCAGAAATTAGCCAGCACTACCCAGGAACGCACCGATATTGACGCCAAGCTGGAGGAGCTGGACAAGGCTGCCTCTCGAAATTTCTACTTGCTGATCCTTCTCGGGCTTGTTATGCTAATTCTGGGAATTCTATTAATAACTGGTGTCTTTTAGGAATCGATTGAGTATGCAATCGGCCCAAGACGCCCTTGCTCAATTATCGTTAAAAGAAAAATGTGGACTGGGTTCAGGTTCGGATACCTGGCACACCAAGGCGATACCCAGGCTGGGCATTCCATCGATCCTGATGCATGACGGACCTCACGGTTTGCGTAAGCAGCCGGATGCTTCCGACGCACTCGGATTAAATGAAAGCGTGCCGGCGACCTGCTTCCCCACCGCTGCTATCAGTGCCTGCTCTTTTGACCGCGATCTGCTACATCAACTGGGAGCAGCCATTGGCAAGGAAGCCCTGCAACAAAGAATTGACGTGATCCTCGGACCAGGCATCAACATCAAACGTTCGCCTTTGTGCGGTCGCAACTTTGAATATTTCTCGGAAGATCCCCTTCTTGCTGGGGAATTAGCAGCTGCTTATATCCAGGGGCTGCAAGCCCAGGGCGTTGGCGCCAGCGTCAAACATTTTGCTGCCAACAACCAGGAGTATTGCCGCCTGATCACTAACTCCCAGGTCGACGAGCGCACCCTGCGTGAGATCTATCTGAAAGCTTTTGAGATCGTGGTTCGAAAGGCGAAACCCTGGACAATCATGCCTGCCTACAACCGTGTCAATGGAATTTATGCTTGCCAGAACGAACAACTTTTGACCAAAATCGTTCGTGAGGAATGGGGCTTCGAGGGATTATTCGTCAGCGACTGGGGCGCCGTGGAAAACCGGGTAGCAGCTGTACAGGCTGGGTTGGACCTGGAGATGCCCTCCAGCGATGGCTTTCGCGACGCTGAGCTGCTCAAGGCGGCAAAAAAGGGATTAATCGAGGAACGCCACCTGGACCGGGCTGTGGAAAAACTACTAAAACTGGTCGAAAAGTGCCAGCTACCCAAGGCTGTTCCTTCCAAAGATATTTACGAGCAAAATCACCAACTGGCTCGAAAAATCCTGTCCGAATCGGCAGTTTTGCTAAAAAACCAGCATTCTCTTTTGCCTTTTCGTGCTGAGTCAGATGTCTTGATTGTCGGCGAATTAGCTGAAAAACCTCATTATCAAGGCTCTGGTAGCAGCCGAGTCAACCCCACCCAGCTGGTCAGCCTTACCCAGGCAGTAGAAAGCCGGGGGTTGAGTTGGAAATACTTGCCTGGTTACCGAATTGACGACACAAGTCAAAACACCCAATTGCTTGCGGAGGCTTGCCTGGCAGCCGCGGATAAAAAAGCGGTGGTCGTCGTGCTCGGTCTGACGGAAGACGATGAAGCCGAAGGTTACGACCGCCAGCACCTGGATTTACAACACTACCAAAACGATCTCGTCAGTCAACTGGCAAAAGTCAACCCCAACCTGGTTGTGGTTTTGCAGGGTGGCGGGGTGATGAAGCTTCCCTGGTTGGATGAAGTCAGCTCTGTGCTCTTTGTCGGCTTGTCTGGTCAGGCATTTGGGGAAGGCTGCCTGGATTTGCTCCTGGGTGATGTCAATCCCAGCGGGAAGCTGGCGGAAACCTGGCCACTTTTGTTAACAGATGTGCCTTCCAGCAGCAGTTTTGGTCAACGCTACAACACCCCTTACATCGAAAGCATTTTCGTCGGCTATCGCTATTATGAAAGCGCCGGTAAAGCCGTTCGATTCCCCTTTGGACATGGGCTTTCGTACACAAGCTTTACTCTCTCGGACCTTCAAGCTTCCAATGATTCGTTGCGACCTGATGAAAATCTCTTGTTGAAGTTGAAGTTGACCAATACTGGCACACAAACTGGCAAAGAAGTTGTGCAGGTTTATGTCAGCGCTCCTGTAGGCACCGTTTTTAGAGCTTCAAAGGAATTAAAGGCATTCAGTAAAGTCGGATTACAGGCTGGTGAGACCAAGGAAGTAGAAATTGGTTTGAGTCATCTTGATTTCGCCTTCTGGAACCCACAGGAACATGCCTGGCAGGTAGAAGCTGGCACATACGAGGTTTTGGTTGGCAATAGCTCCGCGGACCTGCCTTTGAAGGTGTCTGTTCAATTGGCAGCCTCAACCACGGATCAATTGCCAGATTTCCGTGATGTAAGTCCTCAATATAATCAACTACCGCAAAATCCGGCCGATTTCAACCTGGAACAATTTGAAAATTTACCCGGTTCAGTAAAGGTTAATAATCCGGTCCTTACCACTGGCAAATTTGACCTCAATTCGACCCTTTGGGAAGCACGGGACACCTGGCAAGGTCGCCTGGTGAACAAATTTGCCATGAAGGCAGCGGAAAAATTGATTGAAAATTCCAATGAAAACTCAGGAAACACGCGCCGAACCGTCGAGGCTTCCGCTACTAACGCACCCTTGAGGTCATTCGTCATGGGAGGTATACCCATGAGCGTGTCAATCGGTATGTTAAACATCCTCAATGCGCACTACTTGAGGGCAATCTGGCATTTTCTGAAAGGCAAACTGACAGGAAAATAGCGTAGAATCTTTTGCAGATTCTGGCTGACTCAAACCTATACTTCCAACAAAATTGTCACCGGGCCATCATTGCAGAGTTCAACCATCATATGTGCCCCAAAGACGCCTTGCCCGGTTTTCACCCCCAACTGGCGCAATTTGTGAGTAAACACATCCACCAAAGGTTCCGCGATTTCAGGTTTGGCGGCATTGATAAAAGATGGTCGGCGACCCCGGCTGGTATCCGCAAAAAGCGTGAATTGTGAGACCACGATCGCCTCTCCCTGCACATCCAGCACAGACAGGTTCATCTTGCCAGCGTCGTCCTCAAAAATACGCAAGCGGGCACACTTTTCTGCCAGCTCTTCCGCCTTGGCGATCGTATCTTCAGGACCAACACCCAGTAAAATAACCAAGCCCTTGTCAATTGATGCGACCACCTGGTTGGCGACGGTCACTTTTCCAAAACTGACCCGCTGAAGTACGGCTCGCATTAGTACCAACTCCTTGACCCGCGCTCGATGTAGCCAGGCCAGGTGAAGTTTTCGGTAAATTCGACTTCGACGATGCCGCAATGCTCAATTCTGCCCGGATTACGGAATTGCTTGATTATGTAAGCATGGCAGGCGACAATCACTTTGTCATAATGCAAATAGGGACGTAAGGCCGCATAAGCTCGCTCAGCGACCTGGTCGTAACCCTCCCAATGCAGCTTGGCATCGGGACTGCGAACGCCCTTAAAGGCGCTGATCTCCTTGACTGCCGCCATGGTATCCGCCAAATTTTTATTCTCAAAGGTGGTGTCGATCAGCCATTCATACAGATCAAAAGCGACCTCGATTTTCAAGCCGGTCACACGTGAAATAATGGCTGCCGTTTGCAGTGCACGCGGATAAGGAGAGCTAACAATCAGCTGGCTGCCCTCCAGGCGTGGATCCAGGGCAACCCGTTCGGCTTGCTCGACTCCCAGTTTGGATAGTGGTGCTAACTCGCGGGCGGGACCCTTAAAGCCTTTCCCTTCTGTGAAGGAATAATCTGGTTCCCCATGTCTGATCATAACTAAATGCATTTTTTCACCTCGGCTCAAGTTTACCAAATCTTATCGTTTGAAGGAAATTTACAATGGAAAGAACAATGTATTTCCATGATGATTTTTCAGGAAATTTTGCATGTAGTGAGATCTACGCGTTGAATTGAGGATTGCATAAGTTAATCGACACAAATTGTGGTAAATTTTGTAATTGAATACAGGGAAAACATGGCAGGAAACAATAATCGCCCACCAAAATGGATACGAAGCATTCCAAGGCTGACAATTGAAGAGCGGCGGATAATCATCGCTGATGTGCAGAATGATTCAAAAGCTAACTTTGATTATATGATCCTGGTTGCTCTTTCCAGTTCTATTGCCACATTGGGGCTGTTATCCAATTCGCCAGCTGTCATTATTGGGGCAATGGTGGTGGCTCCGCTGATGTCACCAATCCTTGCGATTGGTTTGGCAACTACTACTGGTGCAAAAAAGCTACTTAAAGATGCCCTGCTCACACTCTTAGTAGGCGCGTTATTGTCGATTGTAATTTCAGTGCTCTTGACATGGATCAATGACGAGCTTCCTTTCATTTCCCTGCACCAAATACCGGAGGAAGTCTTGTCCCGGACAAGATCATCTCCAGTAGATCTGACAATAGCGATCGCCGGTGGGTTGGCCGCTGCGTATGCCATCACCCGCCCCAAACTTTCTGCTGCATTACCTGGGGTCGCAATTGCCACAGCCTTAATGCCGCCTGTTTGCTCAATAGGTATTGGATTGGCGCTGAAGAATTGGCAGGTTGCCAGCGGTGCCGGATTGCTTTTTCTTACCAATGCAGTTGCGATTGCTTTTGCCTCCGGTTTGGTATTTCTAACCAGAGGCTTTTCAAAGGAGCAGCGTTTTGGTGATGCTAAAGTGCCCACTACCCTGTGGATATCCTTGATACTTGTGATTGTTATGTTGATCCCATTGACTTACTTTAGTATGCGGCTTATTCGCCAAGCGGAAGAATCTCGAATAATCAACATGATTGTAGAGCGAGAGGTCGCTGCGCTTCCAAACGCTCAATTGGAAGAAACCAGCTTCATCAGTAGTCCGGAAATTCTTGATCTACGGCTGACCCTGCATACAAGTCGGTCTTTGTACTGGCAGGAAATCGTCAGTTTACAAGAAGCTATTGCTGCTGGACTTGACCGACAAGTCTCATTAAAAGTTGAACAAGTCTTATTCAGAGAGCTTGACCCTATGGTGCCTCCAACCCTGACGCCAACTGTTACTCCCGGGCCAAGCTCAACACCAACGATAACCAAAACGCCTCTTCCAACCACCAGCCCCACACCTACAGAGACGCCTGTACCCACCTTAACTCCTACTCAAACAGCCACACCGGTGCCCTTCCAGGCAAGGATAATATGGCCAGACACCCCTGCCTTGACCCTCTATCAGGAACCGGGCGGTCCGTCTATTGGCAGACTCTACTTCTCTCAATTGGTTATGGTCTACCATGACCAACAGAATTTTGATGGTTTGGTGTGGGTGAAAATACGGGACGAACAGGGGCGTATCGGATGGTTGCCGCAAAACTACCTGGAAATTTTGAATCCCTGAGCTTTGTTGTCTTGAGAAAATTGTGTGAATAGAAATTAATATCTAGCAGATTGTATCTGTTCGGATGATGACATTTTAGGATGCTTTTGAATGCAGAATTAGATCAGGATGCGACCTTGGTTCCGCACTCGGAACAAAATTTTGTGCCAGGTTCGAGCTTGGCACCGCATTCTTTACAGAAGACCACCTGCTGGATCTTGGCACCGCATTCGGGGCAAAACTTGGTTTTCTCACCTAAGGCCGCGCCGCATTCCGGGCAGGTTGCCCTGACGCCTTCACGCCAGCTCTCTTCTTTGAGCATCGCGCGGTCGTCTTCCGCCATTTTTGAATGTGCCCAAATCTCCTCCACCGTACGGCTGGACTGTGCTGCCGCCATCTCAACCCCCAGGTCAGGTGAGCAATTTTTGCATAATCCTCTGCTGGTATTCCAGCACTTCTCGCGACAGACCCACGAAGAACAGCGGGGGCATTGGATGAAATCATCTTTCACTTCCGCAGCTGCCCTGATAAATGCCTGGTCGTGATCCTTTTCCCAGGTAGCGCTTCGGGCTCGTTCTCCAAGTGTGGAAGCGTGGCTGAAAATTCCTCCGAATAAACTGCTGGCTGTATCCAAAGCTCCGCTGATTTTTCCTATAGCGTAAGGCTGGAATGAGGTACGGTATCCAGTATCGCAGCGTTCACATTTGAACTCAAACTGAAATCCTTCATTGGTTGAAAGATCGTCATAATTGCTGGTAAATTCTATTTTTGTCATGGAAGAAACTCCGCTTTTTATAAATAGGCTGCCTTTTTGCAGGCATTCAGAAGAGTATTATTACTAAAAATCATACCATAGGACACCGAAAAAAATGAACCTCAGCCTAATAAATCCATTGAATGAGTCTGTTCCTGTCATCCGAATCAGCCAGTGTATAATTGCCTTATGACCTTACCCCCGCTGCCATCTGCATGCCTCATTAATTCCCAGGAAACTCTCAGCCACATGGTGGCAGAACTAAAAAAACAACCCGCTGTTGCGATTGATACAGAATCGAACAGCCTGCATTCTTACCAGGAGCAGGTTTGCCTGATCCAAGTTTCCATTCCCAAAGCTGATTACCTGATCGATCCATTCCCGATTCAAGACATGAGCCCACTGGGCGAGATTTTTGCTGACCCCTCTATCCAAAAGGTATTCCACGCGGGCGATTACGACCTGGCGACACTCAAGCGCGATTTTGACTTCGAGTTCGCCAATATTTTTGACACTATGCTGGCAGCCACTGCTTTAGGTGAACCTGCCATCGGGTTAGCCGCCTTGCTTGGAAAACATTTCGACATCCAGCTCGAAAAGAAATACCAACGAGCGGACTGGGGCAAGCGCCCCCTCGACCCGGAAATGCTTATTTATGCCCAGGGTGATTCCCACTACTTGTTGCAACTTCGCGATCTTCTCGTTGATCAATTAAGGGAAGCTGGTCGCCTGGAATACGTCCTCGAAGACAGCGCGGCCCTCGCCCGCATTACTCTGCCTATGAAGGACCACGAGGAAGATATCTGGAAAGTCAAGGGCTCCCAAGATCTTAAACCAACCGCTCTCAGCTTGCTCAAACAACTTAACCATCTGCGTGAAACCATCGCTGAAGAAAAGGACGTCCCGCCTTTCAAGGTTTTTTCTGCCAAAGCCATGATCGAGATCGCAACCACTCAGCCCCATTACCTGGAAGAGCTGAGTTTGCTGCCTTCATTCTCCCATAGCATGATCCGGCGTTATGGCAAGCAATTTATGCAAGTCATTCAAGCCTGGCGTGAAAACCCCGAACCAGTCAAACTACGGAAAAACCACCGTCTAAGCGACCGCGAGTTGAAATTGCGTGAAAAGCTGGGGGAGTGGCGAAAAGAGCTCGGTGAAAAAGAAGCAATACCATCTAACGCAGTGATTTCCCGGGATCTCCTGGAGTTGATTGCGCACCATGACCCTCAAACGGAACAAGACCTGGCTGAAGTCATGCGGGATTATCCTCATCACTATGAACAGTACGGACACCAGATTTTCGATTTGATCAAAAGGAAAAACTTATGAAATTAACTATTCTCGGTGCAGCAAAAACAGTGACCGGTTCCATGCACCTGGTCGAGCATAACGGGCACAAACTCCTGCTGGATTGCGGGACCTACCAGGGAAAGCGCGAGGAATCGTACCGCGTCAACTTGAATTTCCCTTTTAAACCTTCTGAGATCGACGCCATGATCCTTAGCCATGCCCACATCGACCACAGTGGAAACATCCCTAACCTGGTCCAACAAGGCTTCACAGGTCCAATTTATGCCACGAATGCCAGCATCGACCTGGCGGACATCATGCTGCGTGATTCCGGTCACATCCAGGAAAACGATATCAAATACGTCAACAAAAAACGCCGGAAGCAAGGTTTGCGCGACCTCGAGCCCATCTACACCCAAAAAGACGCCATCATGGCGATGCCGCAATTTCGCTCGCTCTGGTACCAGGAGAAAAAAGAAGTCATCCCTGGCGTGACCGCCCAATTCATTGAGGCTGGTCATATTCTTGGGTCTGCAGCCGTTGTGCTCGACTACAAAGATGATGCTGGTGATCCGAAACGCCTTTGGTTTTCTGGAGATATTGGTCGCTATGACGTCCCGATTTTACGTGATCCGGTCTTTCCAAGTGGAGCGCAAACGGTCGTGATGGAATGCACCTATGGCGACAAGCCCCATGAGAGCATGGATGAGGCTTACGATGAGTTTATCGACGCAGTCAAACGTACGGTCAAGCGGGGTGGCAAGGTTATTGTGCCCGCTTTTGCCGTTGGGCGCACCCAAAACCTGACCTATTTTCTCAGCGATGCCATCGAAAACGGCGACATCCCTGATATTCCGGTGGTGGTCGATAGCCCGCTGGCAGTCAACGCCTCGGACCTCTACCGCAAGCACACGGAATGCTTCGATGACGAGACCTGGCAGTTCATCGCTGAACACCGCATGCAGGGGCTCGATTATCACAACGTTATTTTCACCCGTAGTGTGGATGAATCCAAAGCGCTGAATGAATGGCACGAGCCTATGATCATCATCTCTGCTTCCGGCATGGCGGAAAGCGGGCGCATCTTGCACCATTTGAAAAACAACATTGAAGACGGACGCAACACCATTCTGATCATCTCCTGGCAAGCCCCAGATACCCTTGGGCGCAGGCTGGCAGACCGGGAACGCAAAGTGCGCATCTTTGGCGAGGAATATTACCGTAAAGCCGAGGTCGTCACCATCGGTGGGCTCAGCGCACACGCCGGGCAAAACTTGCTGGTCGATTACGCCCTCTCCAGCAAAGATACACTCGAGAGACTCATTTTGGTGCATGGTGAAGAAACGGCTGCCACAGCTTTCATGGGTAAACTCGCCGAACACCCCGAATTGCCTGTACCCATCTACGCCGACAAAGGTCAAACATTTGAGTTATAGATGCTCACCCTCTTGATAAAGACCTCGGATTGTTAAACCCCCTCCAGCCCCTTCTTTGGGGCGATGGGAGGGGGAGTAAGGGGGTGGGTTTTTTATTCATTGAATTTATTTTAACATCTCGCAAGCGAACCTATTTCTCTGCATTAGCTGTTAATTTGGCGGATTGGAAGCACGACATAGCATCTCAGACCAAGGTCTGCGGTGCTTCCAATACACACCTTCGGCGGTACAACGTCGCGCCCTACAATACAATCCATGGCGCCAGTCACCTCAACGAGTGCTATCACGTTAACAAATTCCCTATTCCTCGGGTATAATTGCCATCCTGTTCGGAGAGATGCCGGAGCGGTTGAACGGGGCGGTCTCGAAAACCGTTATAGGTCTCGTACCTATCGTGGGTTCGAATCCCACTCTCTCCGCTCTTTTTTTATCTGTTTACAAAGGATCAATCGAGCAGGCACCAAACCATGCAAATTCGCGAACTTGACCGAAGTTGGAAGGGTAAAAGCTTTCTCTTTCGTTACACAACTACCTATCATTACTTAGTAAGCATCTCCCACAAACCTGGAGAAGTTCTTATTCGATTAAACCGCGAAGCGCTGCCAGAGCCGTTGGTTAAAAGCTTCGAAAGCAGTCTCTATTCAAGTTGGCTGATCAACCCCAGGGTCTTTGGTGCGTTTGAAGGTGATCAGTTGTTAGGTTTTATTGAACTTTCGGAAGAGGACTGGAACAACCGCCTGCGGATTGCTAACATCTGGGTGGATGAAGAACATCGCCATCAAGGGATTGGGAAAATCCTGATCGCCAAAGCCGTTGAGACTGCCAAAGCCGGTGGTAAGCGTGCCCTGGTTTTGGAGACGCAAAGTTGCAACGACCCCGCAATCCGCTTTTACCAATCCTGCGGGTTCGAACTGATCGGTTTGGATACTACACACTACAACAATGACGACATCCAGCGCGGCGAAGTACGCCTGGAATTTGGAATGCCCTTGGATTGAGACTTCGTAGGGTTGACGCCTGCGTCAACCGCAATGTAAGGAACGGGGCAAGCCGCGTTCTCTACAAAAAGACGATGTCCCAGTAGGGTTGATGCCTGCGTCAACCGCAATGTAAGGAACGGGGCAAGCCGCGTTCCCTACAAAAAGACGATGTCCCAGTAGGGTTGACGCCTGCGTCAACCTCTTAACAAAAGGAACCCTTACTCGAGGCGGGCAGGGCAGGCCTGTCCCCTACAAAAAGACGATGGCCTTGTAGGGTTGACGCCTGCGTCAACCACCAGGATAGGAACCCTTACACAAGGCAAGCCAGGCAGGCCAGTTCCCTACAAAAGATTTGTCGTTCAGAGCGAGAGCAAAGAATCTTTACTGAATTATCTTTGCGCGCTGCTCTGCGGCGGGAGATAAGGCTTGATCACACCCACGCCCAATTTTTCAAACAACAGTGGACTGCCCCAGGCTATCCACAGTCCAATCAAGGTGTAACGAAGATAGCGCAAAATCATCCCAAGCAAGCTCATGTCATCCGGGAAGAGCGCACCCAGACCGGCATACAAAGCCACTGTTCCAACTATTCCAATAAAATATCGAGCCACCTTTTGCCAGTCACCTTGATCGCTCTGCAAGATACCCTTCTGATGCATCAAAATCGCAAATCCACCCAACATGCCAAACCACAACCCAGCCAGGGTCAGGCTGAATTCCAGGTTCATGGGGTCGATTGCACCAGCTCTCGCTATCCAATCGGCAGCAGGTTGCCAGTTAGGAGAGAAAATTTTGATCAGAATCGGTAGCAAGACCATCAGTCCGGAAGAAAGCAGCGCAAGCGCCAGCAGGGAAGTCAGGGGCATTTTGGATAATGTTTTTCCCAACGATTTCAATTGTCGTGCAAAAAGCCAGACCAGAAACAAGCCCACCAGCCAACCCAGCAGGACATCGCTGATGAAATGTACTCCCAACGCAATCCGGGAAAAGCCGATCAGGAAAACCAGGATCCCCATCGCCCATTTTGCCCAGGGTTTCCCCATTTCCCTGGCAGTCCAGCCCCAAACTGCCGCGGAGTTCATGGCATGCCCGCTAGGAAGCCCGAAGGAGTTATGTTCTGCCCCAGCTGTGATCCTGTCGCTGACCCAATAAGGTCGCGGGCTCTTGAAAATCATCTTCAAAAACCCGTTGCTGAAACCTGAAAGTAATAACATCACGCCAATCCGCAAGCCTGCCAGGGCATCCACGCACCAGTAGATCAGCGGCATGAAAAGCAGGTAGAAAGTCTCGTCTCCGAGGAAGGTGATAGCAACCCAAACAGGTTGCAAGTTTTTTAACAGGTTTTGCAGGGCTTCAATGATCGGTAATTCGATTTGATGCATAAAATCAATCCTTCAGTGCCTGTGGTGAGCCAGGTCAGAGCCTAATTATAAGAGACAGGCAAAAATCCACAATCAATTGCTTAGGGATTCTTTATTGACAAATGATCGTCGTATCATTTCCTCATCGTACGGAGTAATCCGGCGCTTTCTCATTTTAGAAGGCTTAGTTTGTTATAATAACCTCCAGAGAACAATTTCGCACTAAACCAGGAGGCTCACCCCATGTCCGGTCCCAGAGAAATTCACGCCCCAAAAGGCACGCAACTGACCTGCAAAAATTGGCTGATCGAAGCCGCTTACCGCATGATCCAAAACAACCTTGACCCCGCGGTCGCCGAAGACCCGGACCGTTTGGTTGTCTATGGTGGACGCGGTCAGGCTGCCCGTTCCTGGGAGGCGTTTGACGCTATCCTGGCTTCTCTGAAAGATCTTAATGAGGACGAAACACTCCTGGTGCAATCCGGCAAACCGGTTGGCATTTTCCGCACCCACCCGGACGCTCCCAGGGTGTTGATTGCCAATTCAAACCTGGTACCGCATTGGGCAACCCAGGAACACTTCGATGAACTGGCAGCCAAAGGCTTGATCATGTACGGTCAGATGACCGCCGGCTCGTGGATCTACATCGGTACGCAAGGCATTCTTCAGGGCACTTACGAAACCCTGGGCTCGCTTGCCCAACAGCAAGGCTGGTCTTCTTTGAAAGGCAAATTCGTACTTACAGCTGGTCTGGGCGGCATGGGTGGTGCCCAACCCATGGCGATCACGATGAACGAAGGCGTAGGCTTAATTGTGGAAGTTGACCCAGATCGTGCCCAAAAACGACTCGAGATTGGTTACGTGGATGTTGTCACCGATAACCTGGAAGATGCCATGACCCAGGTGGAAGAAGCGCTGGAAAAGCAAATCCCTAAATCGATTGGGTTGATCGGTAATGCTGCCGATGTCCATAGCGAGCTGCTTGCCCGTGGTGTGATTCCCGATGTGGTCACCGACCAAACCTCCGCGCACGACCCGCTTTCTTACGTTCCCAGTGGCATGAGCCTGACTGCTGCCTACCAGCTGCGAAAGGACGACTCTGAAAAGTACATCGAACTTTCGCTGAAGACCATGGCAAAACACGTTGAGGCCATGCTCGGTTTTCAGCAAAAAGGCGCAATCACTTTCGATTACGGCAATAACATCCGCCAGCGTGCTTATGACCAGGGCGTTGAAAACGCTTTCGACTTCCCGGGTTTCGTACCGGCTTACATCCGACCACTCTTCTGCGAAGGCAAAGGTCCTTTCCGCTGGGTGGCGCTTTCCGGAGACCCGGAAGATATCTATAAGACTGATGAAAAATTGATGGAACTCTTCCCCAACAATGCCCATTTGCATCGTTGGTTGAAAATGGCGAAAGAACAGGTGCCTTTCCAGGGGCTGCCCTCACGCATTTGTTGGCTGGGATACGGCGAGCGCGATAAAGCCGGTCTGGCGTTCAACCAGATGGTCGCCGATGGCACGCTAAAAGCCCCGATCGTGATCGGTCGCGATCACCTGGACGCTGGTTCGGTGGCTTCCCCCAACCGGGAAACGGAATCCATGTTGGATGGCACCGACGCGGTCAGCGACTGGCCTATTTTGAACGCTCTGCTCAACACTGCCAATGGCGCTACTTGGGTTAGCTTCCACCATGGCGGCGGCGTTGGTATTGGCTACAGCCAGCATGCCGGGCAGGTGATTGTTGCCGATGGCACCCCTGAAGCCGCCAAACGCTTGCAGCGCGTCCTCCTGGGTGACCCTGGAATGGGTGTTATCCGCCATGCAGATGCCGGTTATCCGGAAGCGATCCAGTTTGCCAGAGATCATGGGGTTAAAATCCCCATGATACCCAAGGAATAAAGGATGAAATCCAGGCGGATTTTCTTTTTCACACTTGTCATCATCCTGGGCATAGCTGCCGGGTTGGCTTTTGGCTGGCTCGTGATGCCGCCTAAAGCTCCCAACAACGCACCCATGGAAAGGTTGCGGGTGGATTACGAGACCGACCTGGTTCTAATGACGGCGGAGTACTTCCAGGGCGACCCTGACACCTTGCTTGCACTGGACCAGTTGCCAAAGATCAGCCCGGAAGACCCCCTGACTCTGATCGGGAATAGCCTCACGTACGCCCGCCAGATCGGTTACCCGCAGTCCGACCTGGAACTGATCGAGAACCTTCTTACCCACATCGACCCAGAGCTTTACCAGGAATGGTTGCAGAAGCAAGGAGCAAACTGATGGATCAACGGCAAAAAGAGAGCCATTGGTATTTGCTGACCGGCTTACTGCTTGGTCTGGCAATCGGGCTGGTGATCGCTCTTTTGATCGCACCAGTAGAGAACCTAGACGCATTACCAAGCGAGCTGAGCACACAAGCTAAGGACGACTACCGGGCAATGATTGCCCTGGCGTATTCCAGCAACCAGGACCTCGAGAGAGCTCTAAGTCGGTTGGAATTGCTTGAGGAGCAAAACACGGTCGACCTGCTGGTTGCCCAGGCGCAGAATGTCTTGGCAGAAGGTGGTTCTGAAAATGTTGCCCGTGCCCTGGCATCCCTCGCCACCCGCCTGAGCCAATACCTGCCACCTACGCAGTAGAAATTCGATTTTTCATTATTACAAGGCAATATTTTCTCTTGTTAGATATTTGGACTAACCTCTAAATGCTCGTCATTGCGAGCCGTTTTGCCATTAAGCTTCACGGGAACCTTATGCCGCTGAGTGGCAAAACGGCGTGGCAATCTGCAGTTCAACGTTTTGTAATTCCTAACAAACAATAACCGATTAAAAGCAGACTGCCACGATCCTTTGCAATACCGAATTCACGCTGATCCCTTCAGATACGACGGCAAAGGGTCTAGCAGTGACGCACACTGATTGAAACGTACGGAGGGGGCTTGTCTCCCTCCACAGTAATCGCGTATGCTAACTTAGCGGCTGGGGTCGAGCCCCAGCCCTACAAATGATGTCATTCCCCGTTGGTATTGAAGTATCGAAAAAGAGCAGTTCGCACTGCTCTTTTGCATGGTTATTACAATGAACGATCAAAGCCTAAATAAAGAAGGCTTTGAGTCAGTTATTTTTAACTAATTCGGTTTTGGAGGCGGGATCGGCAGATCATTCTTGGGAGTGCCCTGCCATTTATCGCCTTCATCAATCAGCATGATCGGGATTTCTTCCCAAACCGGGTACTTGCGGTCGCAGGTTTTGCAGATCAGCCAGCTTTCCTGGTAGAACTCCAGATCACCGGTTTTTTCTTTAACGCAAACCGGACAGCGCAACAAATCCAACAATTCTTGATTGATCACAGGTCTCTCCAATTCCAATTGTTTGTTTTACTTAGCAATACCTGAATTTTACCATAGCGTTTTCACTGCTATCAGGGGATATCAGTTCCTGGACCATAGGTATAGCCAGCTGGCCAGGCAACATAAACCGTCCGGATGGTATCCTGCAATGTAACTGTGCCATTTACTGTCACAGTACGGTAAACCTCGACGGAAGCGCCATTAACAGCCCAGTCAACCTGTTTGATCGTACCAGACGGCAGGTCCGGGTCCTCACGGTAGATTGGATCGGGCGGTGTGACCACATCGGTAATGCCAGTAGTCCACCAATCGACTTCGCGCCCATCACTGGTGGAGTAAAACTTCCAGGTTAGCGAGTTATCTGTCGGGTAGGTTTCCATCAATAGCCAGTAAGGCGTATCATTACGGAACTTGAAATCAACCAGTGGCACATAGACGGTCGCATCCAGCCCAGCCAGGCTGTTATCGACCCAACCGTTGGATTGCTGCTCATAATACCCAACCCGATAAGCGTGCGGATGTCGCTCCACAATCGGGAAGCCGGCAAAGAAGGCGTTGCGGAAGACGGTGGTGCTCACCTGGCAGATCCCTCCGCCAATACCATCAACAGTTTGGTCACCAACAATAATGGGGGCTTCAGCATAACCATTATCCAGGCTTATATCGGTCAGGTATTCAGCCATCGAGAAAACCTCACCCGGTCCAACCATGACACCATGAAAGCTTGCGGCTGCGGTTCGAATATTCTGGATTCGGGCAGCAGCGGAACCATAATAGTAAGAAGTGGTCTCAGCAACCAGCTCTGTTATTCCCAGTTCTGCCGCAGTACTGCTATCTTTTACCGCCGGGTCAACCGTTTGCATAACAAGGCTTGCTTGATGCTCGCCGTTCTGCAGTTTTTCAAGGACGCTGTCTGCACTCTTTTCAATATCCACCGACGTACCAACTACAGCGCTGGAAATCACCTCCAGCTGGTGGGTATCATCGTTGAACATCATGCGGGCATTGATCGGGTCCTTCTGAAGACCTGGAGCGATGCTGGTGATATAGGCGACCAGGGCTGGTCGGTGGACCGTCAGTGTATAGGTACGATTTCCCTCGAGCTCTTTTTGCTCGATTGACAACAAACTTGCCAGGGCTTCCGGTTCAATTGTCCAGGGACCTTGACCAGCTGCGGGGTCTGCCGGGTTGATGGTAAAGGCCTGGCTCAAAATACTTGCAGCCAATTGAGCAGTATCTTCCACATTGACACTGACAGGGGTCTGCTCTTTGATCACCATGGGCAAATTGCCACTCTGTTGTAAAAGTAAAAATGGCTCGATATTCCTCAAGGTTGCCAGTATATCCACGCTTCTGCCAGCTTGCCCGGTGATTACACTGACCGTGGTCTTGTCGAGGCTGATGCTGGGTTCAACCAATGCAATATTAGTCTGTGCCGCCAGCCCCTGGATCACTGCGTATGCCTTTGCCTGGTCGTAGACGATGCCCGGATTGATAATGACCCCTTCGCTTCTTGCCTTCAGTTGCTCACCCAGGTTGACCAGGGTGCCTTTATCGCGCCCGATGGCAAAAGCTTCGTTGGCTACCTCAACCGGATTGTAAGAAAACCCCAAATCTTCGGGTGTATACACCCAATTATCCTGACCATTGCTGAAATAGAGTTGCCCGAAGCGTCCATAGGTCAGGTTCGCATTGAGATTCACTACAGCCTGTCCGAGGGTCAGCCCGGAAAGATCCACCCCAGCCACAGAAATACCCGGATAGATCTTATCGGCATAGTCACGTTCATACTTTCCAACGATGCCTGCCAATATTAATGCAGCTAGCAGCAACCCTACACCAAGTATGAACACTATCTGCCGTTGAACTGGATAGGCTTGGTTTCTTTTTTCCAAACTTACTGGGGTTGTGTCTTCATTCTCAATTGTTGTCATAATCTTGCCTTATATTAAATCACCTGCACAAAACAAGTGATCATTGTGCTTTAGTTTACTATATCCTCTTGATATGGTCTTTTTTAGGTAAAAGGTACCTGTTTTCCATAGTTAACGACGAATTGAGGATGCGAAGGTTCCATAGGACCCTCACCGTATGATCGTACCGGTGTCCATCTGTTTGATCGTGCCGGTGTCCATTTACTTGATCGTGCCGGCGTCCATTTACTTGATCGTGCCGGCGTCAATTTACTTGATCGTGCCGGCGTCCTCGCCGAGCACGTGATTTGACCGAAGGTCTCCAAAACTCCGATTCACACCCTCACCCCCGCTTACCCGTCCGTTTCACGGCGGGCACGGGTCGCGGACCCTATCCAAAAGAGAGGGTTTTAGTGCCGATCGTGCCGGCGTCCTCGCCGAGCACGCAATTTGACCGGAGGTTTCTAATAGATTGGAATGGCGTAAGACCCTTCCTTACAACCTGAACACAACGACAAATTTCGAATCAGCTATAATGTAGAAATTCAGTAATGACTGTACATTATGAAAAATCTGAAAACAATTTTTCAATATCTACTTTTCATCTGCCTGGTTAGCGGGTTTTTTCTTACCGCCTTGCCCCAGGTGAACGCTGAACCTTTGGCTCAGGCTGAAACCCCGCCCGCCGTCGCCACAGTCGTCCCGACGCTCAACCAGAATCTCTACTTACAGACTGCCACTCCAGGTCTCAACGGAGAGATCCTGCACACGGTTCTGCCAGACCAATTTCTCTACCACATTGTCCAGCTATACGGGATCAGCCTGGAAGATTTGCTAAGTCTCAACAACCTGACCGAGGATTCACCCATATACCCTGGTGACCAGCTAATCATCGTCAAAGGCGGTGAAATGGACCTGGGTCAGGGCACGCTCACCCCTGAGCTGATCCTTCCTGAGGTCACTCCCTCTCCCAGTCCCACCTCGGACGTGGTTCTCCTGAAAGCCCCCGAAGAAAGCCTGGAACCAACTCCCACCGTCGAAACTGGTTTTTTCCAACGCGTATTCTCATCCAACGCCCGCTTCCTGGCATTGGGAGTGCTGGCATTGGTTTTGTTTGGGGTCGTACTTCTGATTATTAGCTCCAGAAGAATTCAATAATCAGCTTAGTCACGCGGTAACCTCACGACCATGACATGAAGCGCTTGCGTGCTATAATTTTGCTTTGAAGGTTCAAACTATGAAATTTTTAATCACAGGTGGAGCAGGGTTCATTGGCGTTGCACTGAGCAACCGGCTGGCAAGCCAGGGGCACCAGGTACTGGGTCTGGATGACTGCTCTGCTGGAGACCCATCCCAATTATCCAGGGATGTTCGCTTCACCAAAGGCAATATTTCCGATAAAACCATGCTCTGGACGCTTCTGCAGGATGTAGATTGTGTCTTTCACCTGGCAGCCCGGGTCTCTGTTCCAGAGTCAACTCTGTTTCCAAGTGGCTACAACCATGTGAATGTCAGCGGTACCGTCACCTTGATGGAAGCAGTTCGGGATACACGCGTCAAACGCATCGTTTTAGCCTCCTCTGGTGCGATCTATGGCGACCAGACCCAAATCCCATACAAAGAATCCTACGAGGTTAAACCTCGATCACCGTACGCTGTCTCAAAGCTGGCAGCCGAACATTACGTCCGCACTATTGGTCTGCAAGCTGGTGTGGAAGCGGTATGTTTGCGTATTTTTAACGCTTACGGTCCTGGTCAGCGTATTCCGCCTTCTCATCCTCCAATCATTCCCAGTTTTCTGAGAAATGCGCTCTCCAACAGTTCGGTTGTGATCCATGGGGACGGCAAACAAACCCGCGATTATATTTACATTGATGACCTCGTCAACGCCATGGTAACCTCAGCTACAGCTGTGGGGGTCGACCAGGAGGTGATCAACGTCGGAAGCGGCGTGGAAACCAGCGTTCTCGAATTGGTACGCATGGTTCGCCTGGTGACAGGCAAGAAACCGGAAGAAATTTACAACCCACATAAGGCTGGAGGGGCAGACCGCATGTGTGCTGACATCAGCAAAGCCAGTGAAAAGCTCAATTTTCTGCCCATGGTGCCATTGGAGACCGGTCTGCGCCTGACCATGGAAAAGCTACAAAACACAAAATCTGTACCTGGGTAAATGTTGAAAGCTGATTTTTTCGAACGCCCTGCTCCACTCCTTGCGCCGGAATTAATTGGCAAGGCATTGGTGCGCCGCCAAAACGGTAACCAGTTGGTTGGAATCATTACAGAAACGGAAGCCTACCAGGGGCAGGAAGACCTTGCCTGCCATGCCCGCGTTGGCAAAACGAAGCGCAACCAGGTAATGTATGGGGAGGCTGGCAAAGCTTACATCTATTTCACCTATGGTATGCACTGGCTGCTCAATATTGTTGCAGACCAGGTGGACACCCCTGCGGCTGTGTTAATTAGGGCAGTAGTCCCGTTGGAAGGTGCAGAAGCGATGGCTCTTAACCGACCTCACCTGGCAAATAGCAGCCAATGGCTCAACGGTCCAGCCAAACTGACCCAGGCATTTGCCCTGGATGGAAGTTTGAATGGTCATGATTTGCGTGAAACCGGGAGTGAATTGTACCTGGCAGAAGCCCTCGTTGTACCGCAAGAAAAGATAATGGCCAGCCCCCGGGTCGGGCTTGGAAACACCCCTGAACCCTGGCTATCACTGCCCTGGCGCTGGGAACTTGGTTGGCAAGATGCCAAAGAACTGATAGCTGAGCAAAAAAAGGAATAGATCAATGCTGTTTTCAAAGAAAAAAGACGCCCCAACATTCATCCCCGACACAACCAAAAGCCAGGTTACGTCCGTGATCGGACCCGGTATTAACTGGCTGGGCGACCTGCGCGGAAGCGGTGGTATTCGCATTGAAGGCACCATCACTGGTGAAATTGCCATCTCCGGGCTGGTTGTAGTGGGAGAATCGGGCAAGGTGGAATGCGACCAACTCAAAGCGGATACTGTGATCATTGCCGGCACGGTCAAGGGGAACATCACCTGCCAGAAACTTGAGATTCGCTCGAGTGGTAAGGTGTGGGGGGATGTGGTGACTTCTTCATTCAGCAGTGAAGACGGCGCCTTTTTCCGGGGGCAGATGCGCATGGAAGAACAGGTCGAACCTGTTGAACCTCCTGCAGAAATGACCATTGAAGCAGAAAACCCGGAAAATGATGCAGAACCGGTAGAAAAAGCGGTTGATTTGGACGATTAAAAATTGATCGTGCCTGGCGAGGGTGCCGGCACGATCGAATCAGGCTAATTTTCGATCAACCTTTAACTAATTCAGCTTCGAGTGTGATTTCCACACCTGCAAGTGCCCTCGAAATCGTGCAGCCGCCCCTGCTCGTTTCTGCGATCTGTAAAAATTCTTCTTCAGATATCCCTGGTACAACCGCGCGACAAATGAGATGACTGCTAACAATGGTGGCTTTCCCATCAATTCGTCTCAGCGCAATCTTTGCTGTGGCTTCTATCGTCTCGGGGGTGTAACCAGCTCTTCCAAGCGCTGAACTTACTGACATGACATAGCATCCGGCATGCGCCGCCCCTAATAACTCTTCCGGGTTGGTGCCTGTGCCTTCATCAAAGCGAGACGAATAGCTGAATTGTCCCTCGTAATCCGCAAAGCGCATTTTCCCTTTGCCTGATTTAATATCTCCTTGCCAACTTGCTGTTGCTTCTCTATCTGCCATGACTTCTCCTGTTTCAGTTTGTTAATAAAATCATATCAAGCCTGCCTGGACATTCAAAATTGTTGTAAAGTCATTCAACTTAATACAAGCTTTCTATTGTTCATGTAGCGCAAAAAGAACAAGCCGGCATTTTGTTACCGGCTTGTTTTCTTTATTCAAGTTTGAAACTAAATCCAGCCTCTCAGTTTCATCGCTTTGACAACTTTATCGATCGCAACCATGTAGGCAGCATCGCGGGTATAGACGTTTTTGTTCAAAGACATCTGCAAAACTGAATTGAAAGCACTGGTCATCTTCTGATCCAGTCGATTGCGCACTTCAGCAACGTCCCAATAGAAGTTCTGGTCGTTCTGAACGCCTTCAAAATAGGAGACGGTTACGCCACCAGCATTGCAAAGGAAGTCAGGGATGACAAAAACGCCTCTCTCCATCAAGACTTTGTCAGCATCCGGAGTGGTTGGACCATTGGCGGCTTCAGCCAAAATCTTTACCTGCATGCTGATCTTTTGGACAGTTTCGGCAGTGATCTGACCTTCGAGGGCAGCCGGAATGAGCACATCCACGTCTTTGCTGATCCAGGCATCGCCATCTTCGATTTGATAACCAGCTTCGCGGGCTTTTTCTTTATCGATCGTGCCATACTGGTCAGTGATGGTCTTCAGGAAGAGGGGGTCAATTCCTTCGTCTTTGGTGAAAGTGTAAGATTTTCTGTCAACTCTATCCCAGCAAGAGACACACAGCACTTTTCCGCCCAGGAATTGGCGGAAGCCAATGGCAGCATATTGCGCTACGTTACCAAAACCCTGGATTGAGGCTGTGGTTGTAGAGGGATCGATGCCAAGGTGTTTCATTGCTTCGCGGATGGTGAAAACCACACCAAAACCAGTTGCCTCGGTGCGACCTTCTGAACCACCGCCGCCCAGAGGCTTACCGGTAATCACACCAGGGGTATAGTTGCCAACGATGGACGAGTACTCATCCATCATCCAACCCATCATCTGTGCGGTAGTGCCAACATCGGGAGCGGGAACGTCTTGGCGGGGGCCAATATTCTTCCATATTGCTTTAACATAACCACGAACCAGTCGCTCTTTCTCACCGTCTGAGAGGGTTGAGGGGTCAACGTCCACACCACCTTTACCGCCACCGAGGGGGATATCAGCAACAGCGGTTTTCCAGGTCATCCACATAGACAGGGCACGCACCGTGTCGGCTGTCTCACCAGCGGCAAAACGCAAACCGCCTTTGTTGGGACCGCGGGAATCGTTGTGTTGAATGCGATACGCCTGGAACACACGAATTTTGCCGTCATCCATACGAACCGGGATGCGGAAGTGGAACTCGCGCATCGGCCAGCGCAGAAAGTCACGCACAGACTGGTCTAACTCGAGTTGGTCGGCGACTTTGTCGAACTGAGCTTGCGCCATTTGAAAAGCATTAGTACTACCTGACATTAAACTCTCCTTTGATTAGTAGATTGGAATATATTAATAGAACAAAACGAGCGTAATAAATTGCCGCCCGTAATCGGTTTGAGTGAGGTCTTTGATTTTTGGTGAGCGTCATCCTTCGCCTCAAGTTATGATGGTTAACCTTATCCCAAAAATGGTCTTTGGTCAAGATGGACGCATTAGTTCAACTAAAATGTTACTGAAATGCTATCGTTAGGTCAAATGAAAATGTTACCGAGGTGGCGATGGCAGAAACGGATCCAATGACAATTAGTGAACGACGCAAATATATTCATAAAGTCTGGGGGCGTTATCGGGATAGTACCAAACAAGAAAAAAGTCGGCTGCTGGATGAAGCAGTGAAAGTC
>Ga0209270_1000831_pt1 | contig 53570 bp, 50 predicted proteins | sample MTBAKSrepl1MetaG_FD_187456 | JGI IMG/M metagenome (GOLD analysis project Ga0209270, IMG submission 187456) | Enrichment culture microbial communities from Arthur Kill intertidal strait, New Jersey, USA, that are MTBE-degrading - MTBE-AKS1... | ecosystem: Environmental > Aquatic > Marine >... | reverse complement strand
GTCAAAAAACAGCAAGATGACCAAATTAAGGAAGAACAACTCCGGTTGTGGAAGGACGACGGCGAATGACATTGTCAGGAGTCGTCGGCCTCTTCAAAGCCACCGACAAGGTCGGTGGTAGTTTACTTAATTTTCTGATTGCAAGACAGCCTCTTTCGCGGGAATGACGGTATTAACTATGCGTCATTTAGCCGAAAGTTCGCCCTTGACGTGCTGTCTGGACCTGGCTCGAAGCCCCGCCCGTCACCCCTGCGCAAGCAGGGGTCCAGAAAAAAGCCTCATCGAAGACTGGGTTCCCGCTTGCGCGGGAACGACGGCTTGGGTATTTCGGTCCAAAACAACCATCAAGCCTCATTGGCTAGCGGATTCCGGCCCGAACCCCCGCACAATTATCTTGAATGGCCGCCATCATTTTTTCTGATTGCAAGACAGCCTCTTTCGCGGGAATGATGGTATTAACTATGCGTCATTTACCCGAAAGTTCGCCCGCGACGTGCTGTCTGGACCTGGCTCGAAGCCCCGCCCGTCACCCCTGCGCAAGCAGGGGTCCAGAAAAAAGCCTCATCGAAGACTGGGTTCCCGCTTGCGCGGGAACGACGGCTTGGGTATTTCGGTCCAAAACAACCATCAAGCCTCATTGGCTAGCGGATTCCGGCCCGAACCCCCGCACAATTATCTTGAATGGCCGCCATCATTTTTTCTGATTGCAAGACAGCCTCTTTCGCGGGAATGATGGTATTAACTATGCGTCATTACTTCAAAAACAGGCATCAACTTCGGTCGGCCGGGCTGAAAGAGGCGGAAAAGGCCGGGGTTCACTGACAGGTTACAATTTTGGAGGAAGCGCCGTTTACTTGATTCTTGAGGTAATCTATGGTAAAAATAGCCAAAACAGTTTGGCAATAATAGCTCTTGACCAAAAGTTTAAGGAGGAACACGATATGGCGACTTTAGTTGGGGGCATCATCGCGTTGATTATCGGTATAATCGGTCTGAGCATTTGGTCGGACGCCTTTATCATTCTGCTCCAGGGCGGCATCCCCGTTGTCCTCATCCTCGGCGGCGCTCTGGCCACGTATCTGGGCGTAGAGGAATGGAAAGACAGCCGGGCCGCTCAAGAACCCAGCTTCTCGGCTCCAACCGAGTCGGATGTGGAAAAATACAAGGCCGAAGCGGAGAAATACCGAGCTGAACTCGAGGCCATGAAGAAAACCAAGGAAGAAACTTCCTCGACCGAAGGAGACTAGGTCGAGTAAAATCTCCGGCGAAGGCTGATTATAGTGATCGGAGTCCGGTCAGGGCGCGAGGGATTTTGTCTCATGGCCCGGCGCCCTGTTTAATCCGAACCTCCATGATCTCCCCGGCGTTGACCGTGATTAGCCGGTCGTCCGTCGATCTTCGGATCACCAAAGCCCCGCGGTCATCCACGGTCAAGGCTCGCCCCTCCCAGGCCGCCTCACCCTGGACTATTCTGACCTCACGACCGATGGTCCGACAAAACTGTTTGTAACGTTTGATGATTCGGTCTCGGCCGCCTGAAATTAAATCCTGATAAGCCCTCTCCAACTCTTCTAATAAAACGGCCAGGACTTCGATCCGGTCCCAGGTCCGGTTCGCGGCCATGGCCAATGACCCGGCCCGCTCGGTCAATTCCGGAGGAAGTCCCTCGGCCTGGAGGTTGACGTTGAGCCCCACGCCCAGGACGACAAAGGAGGGCCGGCCGGGACCCGTTTCCATTTCCGTCAAAATTCCGGCTATTTTCCTTTCCCCCACGAGGACGTCGTTGGGCCACTTGATGGATGCACCTAATCCGCTCAGCCGCCGGACGGCTTCGGCCGAACCGACGCCCGCGGCCAGGGTCACGAAAGAAGTTTGGTCCGGAGGCAAGGCCGGGCGTAATAGAAGAGAAAAATAAAGGTTCAGCCCTGGCGGCGAATGCCAATGGCGGCCGCGTCGGCCCCGACCGGCGGTTTGGGTTTCGGCCAAAACCAAAGCCCCCTCCGCCGCCCCGGCCAGGCCCAGAGCCCGAGCCCGGTTATTGGTCGAATCGATTTGTTGGTGAATTTCAATCAGAGACTGACCAAAGACCCTGGTCTGAAGACGCCCCTGCAAGGCATCCACGGACAGCGGCTTTTTTATGAACTGGTTCGCCTCGGTCGGCACGGATGAAGTTAAACGATGCCTCGCGGCCGGACGTGATATAAAACATCCCACCGGCCTTAAGCCGAAAAAAATAAATTTGTCTGCGCTCTCTCGGAGAGCTATAGTCCGCCTGTCCCTTACCCCTGTTCAATCGGTCCGGCCGAAAACCTCCGCCCGATGTTTTTCACAAATAAAACTGTGCCGATTTTGGCAGGATCCATTCTCTTCCTTGGGTTCGTACCAAATACAATTGTGATAACAGGGTTCCTCATGGTCACTTTCCGCGACACTCACAGCAGGACTTCGTTCCGGCTGCATGTCTGGCCAACCTCCCCCACTTGATATCCGGACCACCACGCTCCAACCCCACTGGTCCTTAGGATATATGGTAGATATTGTGTGCGAAAAAAATGCCCCACTTAATATAGTATGTCAAGTAAAAAATATCTTCGGGAACCTACTCCCGCAATTTGGCTGTAGGTAAACTATTTCCCCTCGAAAGTCAAGAATAAAATCCCCCTGGCGGCAACCATATCGAATCGATGGCCTGTGAATCATATTCGTTTGAATCCGACCTGGTTTCAAGGGACAAGACGCAGCTTTTGGCCGCTCTGGATATGGGACCCACGGATATTGTTCAGACGCCGAAGCGTCTCGATGGGCACGCCGGTCCGCCTGGAGACGGCCGAGAGGGTGTCGCCCGGTTTGACCGTGTAGTATTCCACGCCGGCCTGGCCGGTCTTGGCCGTCGGGACCTGGCCGACCTGGGCCAGAAAAGCCGACAGGCGGGGGCCCAAGCCCTTCGGCGCCAGGATTTCATACCGCCCGGGCGGGAGGTATCGGCCCATGATCTGGAGATTGAGTTCCTTGATGACCTTGTAGTCGGTGCCGGCCGCTCGGGCCGCCTCGGCGATATGGACTTCCCTGGGGAGATCGACCTGGACCCGGTCCACGGGGATCGGGTTATAAATTCTTTCCGGAGGGACCAGGTAGCCGTATTTTTGCGGGTCTTCCAAAATGAGCTTGATGGCGGCGATGCGGAAAATAAAGCGTTCGGTCTCCCGTGGCAGGTTCAAGCGATAGAATTCCCGGACCCCCTGTTCCTGGATCTCCTCGGCCAGGCGGGCCTCGCCGCAATTGTAAGCGGCCAGGGCCAGACTCCAGGAACCGAACAAACTTTTAAGTTTCTTGAGGTATTGAAGGGCGGATTCGGTGGAAAGCTCAAAACTCAGCCGCTCATCGAAGCTTTGGTCTTTTCTCAACCCGAACCTGGTCCCCGTTCCGGCCATGAACTGCCAGACACCCAAGGCCCCGGCCGAGGAACCGATGTAATCGATCAAGGAACTTTCGGCCACGGCCAGGTATTTGAGGTCGTTGGGCAGCCCTTCCTGGGTCAGGCGCTTTTCAATGTGGGGAAAGTAACGGCCGGCTCGTTTAACCCACATGAAGACCTGGGCCTGGTCCCAGACGGCGATGGTCAGTTCCCGGTCGAGCATCTCGTAGACGTTGGGGTCTTCCAAGGGAATGGGTTCGCCGCACAGGGTCAGCCTTTCCGGCACGGGCGCTTCCCGCCATGGGGGGTAGGCTATCGGGCCGGTCACGGAATTGGCCGGTCGATCTTCCTGGCCCCAGGCCGGGGCCAGGCAAGCCAAGCCGACAAGGGCGGCCAGGGACAACCATATCAAAGGGGGGCGACGGCCGAATAACGACACGTTTTTACCTCCATTAAGGCCGGAAATGTTCATAACCTCGAATATTGAGCGGTGCGGTTTTCCCTTTTTTCCGTCCCAGCAGGCCGGATCGGGCTTGCATCCGGCCGACCCGCCGGACTTCCCGTCCCAAACGCCGGCGGACCAGGCCCTCAAGTTCTTCAGCTTTGGACGACGGCACGGTGAAAAGCAGGGCGTAATCCTCGCCCCCGCCCAGGGCCCAAGCTTCGGCCTCCATCCCCAGCCGTCCGGCCAGGGCCTGGGCCTGGGGCGAGATGGGCAGGGTCTCCAGGTCCACCTCGGCCCCCAAACCGCCGGCGTCGGCCAGGCGGCCCAAGTCGGCGGCCAGACCGTCGGACAGGTCGATCATGGCTGTAATCAGGCCGCTGGCGCCCAACAAGGGCCCCAGTTCCTCTTCCGCCAGGGGAGTTTCATGGCAGTCCAGGAGATAAGCCCGATCGGCGGGATTCAGGTCCAGGTCCTGGTTTTCAAGCAAGACCAGACCGGCGGCCGCATCCCCGAGAAAACGGGAGACATAAACCAGATCGCCCGGACCGGCCCCGGATCGATAGATTACTTCGCCCACGTCCGCTCGGCCGATCAAGGTCAGGTTGAAAAAAGCCGGGCCAGGGGAACTGGAAGTGTCGCCGCCGACCAGGCTGATGTCCCGGGCCGAACACTGATCGACCAAAGTCTGCGTGAAAGTCTCCCAGAAAGACAGGTCCGTCCGCCCGTCCAGGGCCGCCGCCAAAAGACCCCAGCGGGCCCAGCCGCCCATGGCCGCGATGTCGGACAGGTTGACGGCCAGCAGCTTCCGGGCCAGCTTGGCCGGGTCCGTTCTTTCCGACCGGAAATGAACCCCCTCGACCATCTGGTCGGTGGTCATGAGCAGGATTTCCTGGCCGACCTCGATCACCGCGCAATCATCGCCCAAACCCTTGACCACTCCCGGCCCGGCGGACGGGGCTATTCGTTCCAGCCTTTTGATCAGTTCAAGTTCTCCGATTTCCGAAAGCTTGACCATCGACCTCGCCTTAAGGTTCAATCAGTCCATGATTTCGAGGGCGTTGAAAAAATAACCGATTTCAAACCGGGCCGTTTCCGGGGCGTCCGACCCGTGAACCGCGTTTTTTTCCTTGTCGCCGGCGTATTGGGCCCGGATGGTCCCCGCCGCCGCTTCCCTCGGATCGGTGGCCCCCATGAGACGCCGGTGCCGGGTGATGGCTTCTTCCCCTTCCAGGACCAAGACCACCGCCGGGCCGGAACTCATAAAGTCGGTCAATGCATCGAAAAACGGCTTGCCTCTATGGACGGCGTAAAAACCTTCCGCCTCCTTTTTATCCAAGCTGACCATCTTCATGGCCTTGATCTTAAGGCCCTCCGTTTCGATCATGGCCAGGATGCGTCCGATCAGGTTTTTGGCCACCGCGTCCGGTTTGATAATGGCCAAGGTGCGCTCATTCATACCATCTCCTTTTCCGATTGATAAAACTATTCACGGTCGGTCTCATCCGACCTGAAGTCCGGAAGTTTATTTTATCCGACAACCATTTGGAGGACAAGGATTCGGCTGAAAAATAAGGAGAGGGCCGCCGCGGGCCCTCTCCTCCGAATGTAGAAACGATTCCCAGGACGTCTTAATAGGCGCTCAGGAAATCTCCCATGATCTCGACGCTCTGTTTTTCCACGATCTTGTCGAAAATCTTGTCTTTGACGTCCTTGGGCAGGAGCTCGATGCTCTTGGTCGTGGCGCTGTCGAATTTGGCCGTGGGGAAGACCTTGAGAATCTTGTTCTTTTGTTCCTCGTTGGCATAGACCCTGAAGACCTTCAAGCCGGCCAACATCTCCTCGCACATATCCGCCAGGCCCGCCTTTTGCAACTTGGCGAAACGGTCTTCGTTGATCCAAATATTGATGGGGAATCTTTCTTCAGCCATATTGTCGCCTCCTTGAACTAGTTTGGATATCACATTGGTGGGATGCTAAAGACGGGAATCCGTTTTTGCAAGTAATTGTCGGTGACGAACGGGGACCCGAAGCCGTACTTTTCCGCACACACCATGACCAGATCAAAGACTTCCGGCCGGAAGATCAATCGGGGCGGCTTGACCCCGTCCTGAACGATGCTCCTGATGACCGTGCCGCTGAACTTCTGCCATTCCTGGCGGTGGTTGCACAGGCCTTCCGAGGTGATTTCACCGCAGTGCGGACAATAGAGCCAGTTCATCGAATAGACCGGAGTGATGGCCAGTCTGTCCCGGACCGACTCGAGCAGGCGGTGGGCGTCATAGGGCCCGTAGTAGGTGCCCACCCCGGCGTGGTCACGGCCGAACATATGATGGGTCAATCCCAAGTTGGTCCGCAGGGCCGCGTGGAAAACCGCTTCCCTCGGCCCGGCGTAGCGCATATCCCAAAGAGTCAAGGAGGTCAGATGGTTGTGGTCGCCGAAATAGCCGGACTTGCGCTGCTCGTCCTGGGTCAGAATAATGGCCTCGTCGATGTAGTCGCCCTTGCGCTTATCGCCGATGATGGCGTTGACCAGCACGCCGACCAGCGGTTTTTCGATGGGCAGGTCAGCGTAAGTCTGGAACCAGGCCCCCTTCATCAGCCACTCGTGGCCGGTGTGGGGCACGTTCCTGGTCTGATGGGCCACGACCCTTTCCCACCCCTTTTCCTTGAAAATCTTTCTCATCTCCAAGGGCGGAATGAAATAAGGATCATAGGGCGGGTTGATCTTGGGCCGGTTGAGCAAAGTGATTTTACCACCGACGAACTTGTCCTTGCAAGCATAAGTCCGGGCGCAGCCGGGATGCTTCTCTTCCGCGGTCCCGTAAACATCTTGGCACATGGCCTTCTTGTCGTAAGCGAAGACCTCCGTGATTTCGAACAGGGCCATGGGGTTGCCGCCGTAAGTCAGCACCAGCGAAGCCCCGGCCTTGACCCCGTTCGCGGCGATCTCGGCATCGGACATGTCAAAGACAATGGGGATGCTCCAAACCACGCCGTTGGCCAGGGTCATATTCTTGCAGACCGAGTCCACGTCCGCCTTGCCCATGAAGCCCTCCAAAGGGGTGAAATAACCATAGGCCAGGTCGATGACCTCGTTGGCGAGCTGGCTGCGAATCTCGTAAGTCTTCAAACCTTTGATCTTCTGAGCCGCCTCGGCGGGTGGAAGAATCCTTTCCACAATTTGTTTGCCACCATGTCCTATTTCCGCCATCCTAATTCTCCTTTCTTTGAATTATGATCGATTCCGGCTTTTCTTCCTTTAGCCTCAGACCCCTGGACCCAAATCCTTCATTGGGCCGACTTATGAAAAATCGGAGCGGATCAGGTGCCTGAGCATTCTTCCGGGACTCAAAAAAAACGGCGCCCCTCACCGTCTCTAAATTCATAATTTAGCTAAAATATTCTTAAAAAAAGTCTTCAGCCTCTAGATTGTGCAACTTGGTGCAAATTATCCGCTACCGGAATAATTGTCAAGTAAAAAATATTAAAATATAAAGGTAAACGCCGGATTCAAATGGAGGCCGCCGGGGAAAAAAACCGGATTTATTTTGACTTTACAAACGCGCTTTTCATAATTACTTTAGATTAAAGAGCGCTTTGGGGGACAGTTGGTCCGATCCGAGCAAGTGGATTTATTAGGCTTGGCGTAGCGGGTCGGAATAAAGTTATTAATCCAAGTTTGACTTGAAGCCTGCTTAAAAAACAAGGATCGGGACATGATCAAGGTGAGGATAGTCAAGGATATGGTCGCCATGAGCCAAGAGCTCAGAAGGCTGCTCGAACAGGCGGCGTATGGCATCGACGACCGAATTTGCCTGCATGGCCAGACTTGGTCGCCGCAAATGGATATTTATGAAACACCGGAGGTCTTTGTCCTGATCGCCGAGACGCCGGGGATGAATCCCGAAGAATTCGAAGTGATCGTCGACCGCCGTCACCTCAAGATTTCCGGATGCCGCCGTCAGCCCAGCCCGCCGCCCTATTTGCGGGCCCATCAAATCGAGATCGGTTACGGGCGGTTCGAAAGGGCCTTTCGTTTGCCGTCTCCCATTCGGCCGGAGGAGGCCAGGGCTTCCCTAGAACAGGGCCTGCTGAAAATGGTTTTGCCCAAGGAAGTCCCCGCCCGGACCAGAATTGAAATACGCTGAAATACCATAACTTAACCGAGAGAGCATCATGAGCGACGAAATCAAAGCCAAAGAAGGACCCGGTCAGGCCCAGGCCGGACCGGTCGGCCCAAGCCCCATTCAACTGGACCAACCGGAATTGCCCGAAGCCTTGCCCCTGCTGCCCCTGGCCGAGATGCACCTGTATCCCAGGATGATTTACCCGGTGATCATCGTCGATCACCGCCTGGCGGCCGTGGTTCAAGATACGGTCTTAAAAGAGCGGATTGTCGGCCTTTTCGCCCTCAAGGAAGAATCGCGGGATAAGGAACAGCCCGATCGGGAAGACCTCGAGCCCGTCGGGACGGCCGCCTTCATCCTCAAAATGAACACGACCGAAAACGGCACCTTGCGGATGATGGTCCAGGGGGTGAGCCGGATCAAGCTTTTGGAGATGGTGGAAACCGATCCCTATTTAATCGGACGCGTCGAGGCCCTGGCCGACGTGATCGAGATGGACGACGAGACCAAGGCCCTGATGACCAGCGCTCGAAGCTTGTTCAAAAAGGTCCTGGAATTGGCCCCGGGCATGCCGGCCGAGCTCCAAGTCATGTCCGAAACCGTGGATCACCCTGGACTTTTGGCCGACATGATCGCCTCGGCCCTGAATATAGCCCCCCGTGACAAACAGGATGTTTTGAAGGCCTTGAACGTCAAGGCCCGATTGAAAAAGGTGATTTTTTTCCTCCAGAGCCAGTTGGATATCCTGGAACTGGGCTCCAAAATCCAATCCCAGATCAAAGGCCAGATCGACAAGACCCAGCGGGAATACTACCTGCGGGAACAGCTCAAGGCCATCCAGAGCGAACTGGGCGAAGGCGACGAAACGGCCGGCGAACTCGAGGAACTAAACCGGCGATTGGCCGAAAAAAATTTACCGGAAGAAGCCAGGCGGGCCGCGCAAAAGGAGTTAGCCCGGCTCAAACGAATGCACTCCTCTTCGGCCGAATACTCCGTGTCCAGGACTTATCTGGACTGGATTTTGGATTTGCCCTGGCGGGAAGCGACTGAAGACACCATCGACATCGACCGTTCCCAGGCCATCCTGGACCGGGATCACTTCGATCTCGAAAAGGTCAAAAAAAGAATCATCGAATACTTGGCCGTGCGGCGGCTCAAGCCGGATATGAAGGGGCCGATTCTTTGTCTGGTCGGCCCCCCCGGGACCGGCAAAACCTCCCTGGGCCGCTCCATCGCCCGAGCCTTGGGCCGCAAGTTCGTGCGCATCTCCCTGGGCGGGGTCAGGGACGAAGCCGAAATCCGCGGCCACCGCCGCACCTACGTCGGGGCCTTGCCGGGGAGGATCATCCAGGGTATCAACAAGGCCGGCTCCTCCAACCCCGTCTTCATGCTCGATGAAATCGACAAACTGGGCGCCGACTTCAGGGGCGACCCCTCCTCGGCCCTGCTGGAAGTCCTGGACCCGGAACAGAACTTCTCTTTTTCCGACCATTACCTCGAAGCGGCTTTCGACCTGTCCCCGGTCATGTTCATCACCACGGCCAACGTTCTGGACACCATCCCCGGCCCCTTGAGGGACCGGATGGAGATTCTCCAGCTCGCGGGCTACACCAACGAAGAAAAAGCCCTCATCGCCAAACGCTATCTCATCCCCCGGCAAAGAGAGGCCCACGGCTTGACCGCCAAGGACATTGTCTTACGGGACGGAGCCGTAAAACGCCTCATCGCCGATTACACCCGCGAGGCCGGACTGAGGAACCTCGAACGCGAGATCGCCAACGTCTGCCGGCAGGTGGCCGTCCAGGTGGCCCGAGGCCGGAAACAAAAGACGATCATCAAGACCGATGACCTGGTCGGCCTCCTCGGACCGGCCAAGTTTGAAAGCGAAGTCCGGGCCAGAACCTCCCCGGCCGGGGTGGCCACCGGCCTGGCCTGGACCCAAGCCGGCGGCGACATTCTATTTATCGAAGCCACGGCCATGCCCGGCAAGGGCCAATTGACCCTGACCGGGCAACTGGGTGAAGTCATGAAAGAAAGCGTCCAGGCCGGCCTGAGCCTGGTTCGGTCCCGATCGGCCAAACTGGGCGTCAAGGACGAATTCTTCGCCCAAAACGATATCCATCTCCACGTCCCGGCCGGGGCCATCCCCAAGGACGGTCCCTCGGCCGGGGTGACCATGGTCACGGCTCTGGCCTCCCTGGTCACCGGACGTCCGGTTCGTCCCGACGTGGCCATGACCGGCGAAATCACCCTGCGCGGCCTGGTCCTGCCCGTGGGCGGAATCAAGGAAAAGGTCCTGGCCGCCAAGCGGGCCGGGATCAAAAACGTGATCCTGCCGGCCCGGAACGCCAACGATGCGGCCGAAATCTCGGAAGAACTGAAAAAAGGCCTGAAACTTCATTTGGTTAAAACCATCGACGAAGTCCTGAAATCGGCCCTGAAATGAAAACCAGGACCATGGGCCGGACCATCGCCGAGAGAACGGGGGCCTGAATTTCCGGATCGCCGTCAAGCCCAAAAGGAGGCGAATGTTGACCGTCACTCCTGGCCCGCGTCACCCATACTCCACCCCTGATTGAAAGAGACCATTATGAACCTGATCGACCTGCACGCCCACACCACCGCCTCGGATGGATCGTTCAGCCCCGCTGAATTGGTGAACCTGGCCCGCCGACTGGGCCTGAAGGCCGTGGCCGTAACCGATCACGACACCATCGCCGGACTGCCCGAAGCCCTGTCCGCCGGCCGGGCTTTGAATTTCGAGGTGGTCCCGGGCATCGAGATCAGCGCCGAATTCCGGCCGGGCAGTATGCACATCCTGGGTTATTTCATCGACCCCGACGACCGGAACCTCAACGAACGCCTGGGCGAACTTCAGCAGGCCCGGCGGACCCGCAATATCGAAATGCTGGCCAAACTCAAGGCTCTAGGCCTGAAGGCCGACCTGGAAGACATCGAGGCCGCGGCCGGCGGCGGCCAGATCGGACGCCCCCATTTCGCCAGGGTCATGACGGCCAAAGGCTTCGTGGCCGAACCGAATGAGGCCTTCGAACTTTATCTGAAAAGAGGACGCCCGGCCCACGTCGAGAAGTTCCGCCTCGGTCCGGCCGAGGCCTTGACCCTGATCCGCCGGGCCGGAGGACTGCCGGTCCTGGCCCACCCGGGCACCTTGGGCTTGAACGGTCTGGACGCCCTGGAAGACTTGGTGGCCAAGCTGAAAGATCAGGGGCTGGCCGGCATCGAGGTCTACTATTCCGATCATACCCCCCGAATGGCCGAGGATTTCCTGGCGCTGGCCCGGAAATTCGACCTTCTGCCCACGGGCGGTTCGGATTTTCACGGTCAAAACAAACCCAGCGTCGAATTGGGGCGCGGCCGAGGCGATTTGGCCGTGCCCTATGATTTTCTGGCCGGCCTGAAGCAGCAAAAAGGAGAGTCCCGATGACCCAAGTTCTGGCCCTCTATTTCAGCCCACGGGCAGGCGGCAATTCCGACTTGCTTTTGGATGAATTCCTGCGGGGCGTCCGGGACCGAGGGGCTTCCGTCCAAAAAATCTACGCTCGGGACCTGGACCTCCAAGGCTGCCTCGAGTGCGGCGGCTGCGACGAAACCGGCGAGTGCGTCATCCAGGACGACATGGACCGGGTTTACCCCTGGCTGATCGAGGCCGGCTTGGTGGCCGTGGGTTCGCCCATCTTTTTCTACGGCCTGCCGTCCCAGGGCAAGGCCCTGGTCGACCGCTGCCAGGCCCTGTGGAACCGGATTAGGCTGAACCGCAAGCTGCGCCGCCCCGGCGGCCGCGGCTTTTTTCTCGGCGTGGGGGCGACCAAGGGCAAAAACCTCTTTGACGGCCCCATCCTGACCGTCAAGTATTTCCTGGACGCCATCGGTTTACCTTTGACTTTGGATACCTTGACCTATCGCCAAATAGAGGCCAAGGGGGCCGTTAAGGATCACCCCACCGCCCTGACCGAAGCCTATCAGGCCGGGCAAAAATTCGCCGGTTGGTAGAACTTGGGGGCTCCGCCCCACCCCCGCCGGGGGACGGCGTTCCCTGAAAAATATCCGGTCATTGCGAGGGACGTCGAAGGCGGCCCGAAGCAATCTATAGAAATTAAGAGAGATTACTTTGTGATCATGCTATAGCGGCCCTGCGTGGCGTCGGGCTTGCCATGAGATGTGGATATTATCCTTCCGTATGAGACCTGTATGATCGGAGGGTAAATTTGGAAATAATTTTTTTAGGCACGGGCACCGGCGCCCCGTCGGCCCGCCGGGGGTCGCCCGGCCTGGCCGTCCTGGCCGGCGGCCTGACCTTTTTAATCGACGCGGGCTCAGGCGCCCTACGACAACTGGCCCGGGCCGGGCTGTCCTACAACCAGGTCGACGTTATCCTGGTCACCCATTTCCACCCCGACCATACCGCCGACCTGATCTCCTATCTCTTCGCCACCAAGTATTGGCCCGGTTTCACCCGGACCGACCCGGCCCGAATCATGGGTCCGTCCGGATTGATCAAACTCTACGGCCATTTCCTCGAAGCCTACGGCCGCTGGGTCCAACCGCCGGAAGAGCGGGTGGTTTTCGAGGAACTGCCCCTCGATACGACTCACGCCTTCCATTGCGGACCGGTCAATTTCGAATCCGGCCCCATACCCCATAATCCCGAAAGTCTGGGCTATCGGCTGACCGGCCCGGAAGGAAAAACCCTGGCCGTCACCGGCGATACGGACTATGGACCGGATTTGATCAACCTGGCCGCCGGCGTCGACCTGCTGGTCACCGAATGTTCCTTTCCGGAAGACCATAAGGTGGAAGGCCATTTGATCCCCTCCCTGGCCGGACGGGCCGCCCGGGAAGCCCGGGTCAAGGCCCTGGCCCTGACCCATTTCTATCCCGAAACCGAGGGCCGGGAAATCGAGGCCCTGGTTCGGAAGGAGTTCGACGGCCCGGTCACCCTGGCCGAAGACCTGCTTCGCCTGGTCCTTTGATTCTTGAAAATCGCCTGGCGCCCCACGGCTCTGCGGTGGGATGGTTGATTGAAGCTGTATATTTGAGTAGAACCGAGCCAAACCCAGCAGATTCATCTTTTCCTCCACCGGCGGGAGGGGATTGAGGGGAGGGGGACTCAGGAACCTTAGATTATTCCACGGTAGGGGCGGTTCACGAACCGCTCTTACTCGTCTAGACAGAGTAGTGCATAACCCCACGGGTTTATTGACTAGTTTCCCACAGCAGAGCTGTGGGGCACCAGGCTGGTGGACTGGTAGAAGATGGAGGTTGGGAACCGGCCAAAAACTGTTCATTCCCTGGCGTTCTAGTGTCAGTTACGTCTCGTCGTTCCTGCGCAGGCAGGAACCCAGAAGCAAAATAGATAAGACTGGACCCCTGCTTTCGAGGCTGTGTCGTAATTGATTTTTATTCAATTTTGACACCATATATGGTAGTTTAAAGGAGATATAGACACATGATATTGTATAGACATCATCGATTTCCTGGATTGCGACACAGCCTCTTTCGCAGGGGTGACGAATATAGAGGCGGGACGAGTGTAAGCGTCTCTTTGGCCCGGTGCCGGGAACCAAGGGCCTCAATGTTCCTGCACAAGCGAGAACCCAAGTCTCATAATGGCTATTCAATACCAACAGCCCTAATAATACCCCATGAAATTATAATTAAAATAAAGAGTTTAATTCAATATGTTCTGATATTAATTCCCCTGTTCCCCTATTTGTCTCCGCAAAAAAATCCGGGTTCGAATTTACCGAATTTATCCCGTTCTCTTCCTCGATTTTCCCGCTCTCTTCCCCCTGTTCCGGCTTGACATTTTCCGGGAAATCGCTTATAATTCGCTACAATGAATCAACAAGCCCGCCGGGGGCGGTCAACCCCGGGCGGGCTTTTTTTTCATCCTCTTTCCCATTTCCCGACAGGAGCTAAAGACCGATGCCCCAGACCAAGGACCGAGGAGAACTGAACCGGAAAATCTTCACCATGTTCAAACAGCACCGTTCGCCCCAGGACATCGCCCAGACCTTCGGCCTTCAGCCTCACCAGGTGATCAAGGTCGTCCAGCGCCTCCTCCAGGACCAGTTCGATCTGACCGGCTCGGATCAGGTCCGGGCGGCCGTGGCCCTCAAGGAAGAACACCTTCGCCGGCTCAACGAACGTCTGGCACAAGTCCAGGCCGGGTTGACCGAAATGAGCCGTAAGGAATCACCACGGGGTGAGGAAATCAGCGAATCGGAAAAATTCTACGTCTCGGCCGAAGTCAGCCTGCTCAGGGAAATCCGGACCACGGAAAACGAAATCAACGAACTGCGGGGCCTGCTCAAACTCAGCGACGACCAGGCCGACCCGGACGATGAAATCAGCGTGACCATCAAATTGGACGAAGAAGAATAATCGGGGGCGCTGCCCCCGAACCCCCGCCAGGGCGCGGCGAGCCCTGGACCCGCATCTTTTGCTTCGGCGGCTTTCAGCCGCCGAAGCAAAGTTTGGAGGAGTCCGGGGGGTTCCTAACCCCCCGGCCGCCGGAGGCATCTTGTGAGCAGACCGAAAAAAAAGTTCGAATACCAGGCCCGGCCTCATCAGCACCGGGTTCTTCAGAGCGAGAAGCGCTTGGTCCTTTTGGGCGGCGGCGTGGGTTCGGGCAAGACCGATGTAGGCTCGATCTGGGCCCTGCGCCAAGCCCTGACCTGGCCCCGGGCCCTGGGCCTGATCGCGGCCAACACCTACAGCCAGCTCGTGGATTCGACCTTGCGCAACTTCTATCGCAAAGTCGAAGCCTTCGGCCTCAAGGTCCAGCCGCCGGAACTGCCCCGGACCGGCCGGCCCTTCACCCTGAAAATCCATGACGGCCGCCGCTGGATCGAAATTCTTTGCCGGTCCCTGGACAACTTTGAAACCCTGTCCGGCCTGGAAATCGGCTGGTACTGGCTGGATGAAGTCTGGCAGACCCAGCAGGCCGCCTTCGACTTGGTCAACGCCCGGTTGCGCGACCACCGTTGCGGCCGTCACCAGGGACTCCTGACCACCACACTGGACGAACCATCGTCCTGGCTCTACAACGTTTTCGTCGATCAGCGGGATGAGGCCCTGTGCGAAGTCATCTACGCCAAGACCACGGACAACCTGAAAAACCTGCCGCCGGGCTACCTGGACCTGCTTAAAAAGACCTACGATCCGCGCCTGTTCGCCCGGATGGTCGAAGCGCGGTGGGTCTCGCTCTCCAAGGGCCGTATCTACTACCAGTTCGACCGGGGCAAACACGTCCGGTCCCTGACCCCGGACCCGGCCTTGCCCCTGTGCTGGTCCCATGACTTCAACCTCAATCCCATGTCCTCGATCATCGCCCAGATCAAGGGCCAGGAAGTCCGGGTCCTGGACGAAATCGTCATTGAGACTTCGTCCACGCCGGAAGTCATCGCCGAGTTTCGGGCCAGGGGCTACACCCAACACCCGGCCGGGACCGTCATTTACGGCGACGCGGCCGGACGGGCCGGCGACACCAGGAGCCGAACCAGCGACTACCAGATTCTGCGGCAGGCCGGGTTCACGGCGCAAAAAGTGCCCAACGTCAACCCCGGCCTGCGTGACCGGCATAACGCCGTCAACGCCAGGCTGGAAAACGCCGAAGGCCGGGTGGGCCTGTTCATCGACCCACGGTGCAAAACCTTGATCAAAGGCCTGGAAACCGTCAATTACAAACCGGGTTCCCATTTGGAAGCCGAAAGCTTCGAACAGCACGTCACCACCGCTTTAGGCTATTTGATCCACCGGGAATTCCCCTTACGCGGCCGGATCAAGGGTTTCAGGTTTTAAAGAAGCGGGGGAACCCCCTTTTTGTAAAAAGGGGTTCCCCCGCGCCCCTTCCCCAAAAACTTTTGTCATGGTGCGCCTCGGCGGCAAACGCCGCCAAGGCGCACCATCTCGGGTGGCCCGGATCCCATACTGCGCGGGACCGAGTCCGTCTAGCGGCGAAACCCGACTAATTGATTCGTTGGTAGGGGCGCACGGCCGTGCGCCCTTACTAAATTACGAACCATGGCGGGTTTGATCGTAGGAGCACTGCGGTGAGGGTTTAGAAATTTTAGTTTTAAAATAAAAGCCTCCTTTCGGTTTTGACCAAAGGTCAAATCCGAAAGGAGGCCAAGTTGAAAGTTTTGGAAAGGGGTCCGGGGGAAACTTTTTACAAAAAGTTTCCCCCGGTATCTTTTGGAGGCCACATGTCCCAGATCGACCTTAAGCAGCGTCATCCTGTTTACCAGGTCCGTTTCGATCTCTGGCGCTACTATCGCGACCATTATCGGGGCGGGCCGGGCTTTCCGGCCTTGGGCTATCTGGTCAGGCACCAGCGCGAGTCTCATCAAAGTTACGCGGCCCGGATCAGCCGCTCGGTCTATGTCAACTATTGCGCCCCCATCGTCGGCCTGTACCAGGCCCAACTGTGGCGGCGCTCGCCGGTCCGCCGTCTGCCCGAATCACTGGCCGGCCTGGCCGCCGACGTCGACCGCCGGGGCGCGGACATCGATCTGTTCATGAAAAGGGCCACCACCGCCGCCCAGATCGAAGGCCACGTCTTCATTCTGGTCGACTTTCCCCGCCCGTTCCAGGCGGCCAGCCGCCTGGATGAGCAGGCCCGAAACCTCAGACCCTACCTCGTCCTGGTCCGGCCGTCCCGGGTCTTGGACTGGAGTTTCGAACCAATCGAGGCCGGCGGACCTTCCCGCCTGGCCTACGTGGTCGTCGAAGAGCGAATTGAACAACCCCGCCCCTTCGGCGGCCGTTTGACCTTGACCAGGTATCGTCTCTGGCGGCCGGACGCTTGGGAACTGTGGATCGAACCGGAGGCCAAGGGACCGGGCCAGAGCCCGCCGGTCAAGATCGATGAAGGCCGCAATCCCTTGGGGGAAGTGCCTCTGGCACCGCTTTATAATTTGAAACTGGACGATTTCGTGGGTGAATCGACCTTGAAAGACATCGCCCCGCTCAATAACGCCTTGTACCAAAAAGACTCCCTGCTCGATGAAGCCGAATACTGGGCCGGGTTCCCTCAACTGGCTATCTTCTCCCATGATGAAATCGGCGAACTCGAATTGTCCCAAAGCCGGGCCCTCCAGCTTGCTCCGGGCGACCGGGCCGAATTCCTCGAGCACTCCGGCCGGGCCATCGACTCGCTCCGGGAATCGCGCCGGGAGATCAAACGGGACATCTTCCGCATCGCCCTGCGCCAGTCTTCCGAACCGGCCGCGGGCCATCAAGCCGAAAGCGCGGAAAAACGCCGCCTGGACCGGGCCGAGTTCATTTCCTCGCTCCAGGAACGGGCCGCTAATTTCGAAACCGCCGAAAACCAAGTCTGGCGGCTGCTGGCCAAATGGCTGGACCTGCCCGACCCGGGCCGTATCGTCGAGTATAACCGGTCCTTCGACTTGGAAGCCATTAACACCGACTTGGGCCGCCTGCTTATTGAAGCCGGCGACAAGGGTTATCTGGAACCGGAACAAGTCCGGCTTGAACTGGTTCGCCGGGGATTTTGGTCGGAGTGACCGGCGGTTGCTTTCTGGTAGGGGCACGATGCAACGTGCCCCTACATTTATGGCGACGGGTAGCAGCCTGTTGAGGCAAAGCAGGGATAGTAGTCTGGAAGGGCGAACCTTGTGTTCGCCCGATAAAGACGGCCGGACAGACTTGTCCGGCCGTCGCGTTAAAAGTTTTTGAAAGGGGTTTAGGGGAAACTTTTTACCAAAAAGTTTCCCCCGAATAATCTTAAAGGAGGCAACATGACTGAAGACCTTGAAACCTTGAAACAGCAAGTCGAAGCCTTGAAATCCGAGCTGCGGGCCGCTGTGATCGACCGGACCTTGCGAATAGCGGCCGAAGCGGCCCAAGCCGTCAACCCCGACCAGGCGGGGGTCCTGTTCCAGCGGGAGTTCAAACTGGACCTGGACCAGGAACGCCGGGTCTACCTGGTCGGCGACGACGGACAACCGGCCCGGGACCATCAAGGCGGTCCCCTGGCCCTGGACCGGGCCATGGCCGACTGGCTCAAAAAAAATCCCCACTTGGTCAGGCCGGCCGGACGTTTCGGGGCCGGTTCTTCCACCGAGCCCGGCCGGGAAGAATCAGGCTTCACCCCCGAACAGTTGGCCGATCCCGAGTTCTACCGGTCCAACCGGGAACGGATTCATCAATTTTTTAACAGGAGGTAATCAACCATGACTTACGGCGGAAAATCAAGCGCCGGCCTGCAAAGCGTTTATGCGCCGGAATTCTGGGCTCAGGAGGCCCTGATCGTTCTAGAAAACAACCTGGTCCTGGCCAACCTGGTCCACCGCGACTTTGAACAGGCCGTGGCCAGGGCCGGCGACATCGTCAACACCCGCAAACCCGCGGCCTTCACCGCCCAGGACTTTGTCGAAGCATCTGGCATCGATCTTCAGGACGCTTCAGCCACCAACGTGGCCGTGACCCTGGACAAGTACAAGGACGTCAGTTTCGCCCTGCCGGCCAAGGCCGGGTCCATGGCCGTTCAGAGCCTGCTGGACGAATTCATCGTCCCGGCCATGTCCGCCCACGCCCAGGCCATCGACGCCGACCTGACCGCCTTGTACAAAGACCTCTATTACTATTACGGCACGGCCGGCGTCACCCCGGACGGCGTGGACGACCTGGTCGGCGTGCGCAAGATCATGAACGCCAATATGGTCCCTCTGGAGCGCCGCCGGCTGGTCATCGACGAGGAAGCCGAATTCAAGCTGCTCCAGATCGCCGCTTTTTACGAGGCCGACAAGGTCGGCGATCAGGGCACGGCCTTGCGCGAAGCCTCCCTGGGACGCAAGTTCGGTCTGGACATTTACATGGACCAGAACATCGCCGGGCATACCCCTGGGACCTGGGTCGACGAGTCCGGCTCGATCCTGGTCAACAGCGATTCCTGCGCCGAAGGCGACACGTCCTGTCCCATCGACGCCATCACTACGGGCAAGACCATCAAGATCGGCGATTTGTTCAAGGTGGCCGATGACGACCAGGCTTACGTGATCACCCAGGAGGCTACTGCTTCGGCCGGGGCGGCCACGATCAACTTTTCACCGCCGGCCCGAACGGCCTGGGCCGAAGACGCGGCCGTCACCGTCCTGGCCGGACATACGGCCAACCTGGCCTTCCATCGCAACGCCTTCGCCCTGGTGACCAGGCCCCTGGCCCCGCCCCTGGGCGGCAATGTGAGGTCCACGGTCATGTCCTACAACGGCATCGGCCTGCGGGTCTCGATCGGGTACGACCTGCAGTACAAGCAGGACGTGGTCTCCATCGATCTGCTCTACGGGGTCAAGACCCTGGACCCGGAACTGGCCGTCAGATTGCTGGGATGAGTGGGGGCTCCGCCCCCAAACCCCGGCCAGGGAGCGGGGCTCCCTGGACCCTCGCTTTTTGATGCGCCGTCTCTGACGGCGCATCAAAGGTATGGGTTTCGATAAGTCGAAGTTTTCCTTTCGTCGGCCGGTGGAGGCTGGAGACCTGGATTCGGACCGGTCTTGACCCGCCCGGACTCCGCGTCAGGAAGTTGCAAGGACAGGGCGCCGGCGAGTCCGGGCGCGGCTGAAGCCGCCGGCCAGGGATGGGAACAGGCGGGGGAACCCCTTTTTGTAAAAAGGTGTTCCCCCGCACCCCCTCCCCAAAAACTTTTGTCGAGGCGTATCCGGGCGGTTGCTGAAAGCAACCGCCCGGATACGCCTTTATATGACTTCCTCTCCCTCTGGGAGAGGACTGAGGTGAGGGAAATTTATTAAACGCTTTTTCTTAAGGGTTCTCCCCCCTGACAGTAAATGATTGAAGGAAAGGAGACCTCGGCCCGGGGCGCGGGCGACCGCGTCCCGGCCGACGATGCTTTTCGGGGGGTTTTGGGGGAGCTTTTTAGCAAAAAGCTCCCCCAAAAATCAACATATAAGGAGCCAGCATGACCCTGGACGCCACCCCGGCCGGACCAGCGGCCGATAGTTACGTGACCCTGGATCAGGCCGACCAGTATTTTGAGGCCGACTACGATTTCGCCGCCGTCTGGACCGCTCTGTCCGAGGAAGACAAGGCACGCCTGCTGATCAGCGCGGCCCGGACCATCGACCGTCTCAGGTATCAGGGCCGGCCCTATGATGAAACAACGCCCCAGGCCCTCCAGTTCCCGAGGATCATCGGCGGCCGGGTTCACGACCTGACCTCGGCCGGAGAATTGGCCGTGCCTGTGGCCGTCCGGCGGGCGGCCTGCGAACAGGCCCGGCAGATCTATCTCATCGGTTCGGATGGCGGTCCGGCCGACCTGCTCTCTTTCGGCCTGGGTTCGTTCCAACTGGACCGGATCACGGTCAGCGCCTCGGACCGGGTCAGAACACGCGGTCTCTGCCCGGCCGCCGCCCGGTTGCTGGCCCCTTATCTGGCCCACAGCCTGGAGATCATCCGCACATGAACGTTTTACAGTCCATGAAGACCGTGGCGGCCTTGGTTTTTCGTGACCGAAGCCTGACCGAGGAAATAACCTACCAGCGGCTGGTCGGGATGGATTTCGACCCGGCCGGGCAGTCGACCACGGCGACCACCCAGGATATGGTCATCAGGGTTCTGTCTCGAAATAAATCGGCCCGGACCGGCCCCGGTGGCCGGGCTTCCGGCGATCTGGCCTTCCTGCTCAGGGCCGAGGACCTGCCCGCCGAACCGGCCCCCGGCGACCGGATCGTCCGGGGCGATGAAGCTTTCCTGGTAGTGCGGTCCGAAAAAGACCCGTCGGGTTTGCTTTACCTGGTCTCGGTTCAAGAGACTTAATCATGCCCGATCCGTTTATATCCCTGGGAACGGACCTCAGGCCCTTGGGCCGGTCCCTGGAAAAACATGGGCAGTCCGTTCGCCGGGCCGCGCTTGAACTGGTGGCCGAAACGGCGATGAACCTGCTGGCCGACACGGTCAGACTCACCCCGGTAGACACCGGCCGGGCCAGGAGCGGTTGGCACGTTTCTTCAAATCCCGACAGCCATTGGACCCCGGACGAAGGCGGGTCCTTTCCGGACGAGACTCAGATCATCCAGCGCGAGCAGGGCCGTGCAGCCGGGCATCAAGGGCTGTCCTTGTATCTGATCAACAACGTCGAGTACATCGTGTCCTTGGAATACGGCCGCAGCCGTCAGGCTCCGGCCGGCATGGTCAGGTCGGCGATGGAAGAACTGCGGGTCAAGCTGATGAGCGGGGGGAACCCCTTTTTGTAAAAAGGTGTTCCCCCCATACCCCCTTCCCCAAAAACTTTTGTCAAGGCGTGTCCGGGCGCTTGCCTTCAGCAACCGCCCGGACACGGCTTCAACCAAGCCTTCCTCTCCCTCTGGGAGAGGACTGAGGTGAGGGGATTGATAGTCACCTGAATTTTTCGGAGAACTCAATGGTCACGCTTCTGTCTTCAGCCAAACTGGTCAACCTGAAAAAATCGGTTGAGGTCTACCTGGCCGACAGCCTGGCCGGGGCCGGCCTGGCTGTGGACTGGGAAGGCGCGTCTTCCCACTTGGCCGAAGCCGCTGAATGGCTCCAGCCGCGGCTTCTGCCGGCCGGCCGCCAATTCCACCGGCAGGTCGGATCGGCCGTTTGGGGCGAATCCTTCTATGGCCTCATCGCTCTGAACATCTTCGTTCGGCCAGGCCCGGACGTTTCCGCGGCCCGACTCTATGAACTGCGGGACTTGGCGGCCGGACTTCTTTATCCCGGCACAACCATCAGCCTCAAGGATTTCGACCAGAACCCGGCCCAAACCATCGGCTCGATCAAAATAGATCAGGTCGTCACCGACCGGAGCGTTCCCAGCCGCCCGGCCGAACCGCTCCAATACAACTTCACCGTCCGGGCCGTTTTTTTGGCCCGATGGACCGTATGACAGAGTTTTATAGCCTCCGGCGGCCGGGGGTGTTTCTGGGGGCTCCGCCCCCAGACCCCGGCCAGGGAGCAGGGCTCCCTGGACCCCCATCTTTTGGTTCGGCGGCTTTCAGCCGCCGAACCAAAGGTTGGCGGGGGTCCGGGGGGGTCCCAACCCCCCGGCCGCCGGAGGCATCTTGAAAAAATTAAGGAGGTTAGTATGAAGTTCACCAACCGTGACGGCGAACTGCGGCTATATGACGGATCGGTCACGCCCTACTACCTGTCCGTTCTTTTTTCCGGGGGAGATTTTTCCGGACCCTTGGGACCGCCCCAAGTGGAAGAGATTCTGGTTTTAGACCGGCAAAGAATGACCGCCCAGGCCCATTATATCAAAGGCTCTGACGCGGCCGTGCTTGAACCGGTCCCGCTTTCCTTTTCCGCCTTGCTTCACGACGGCCCGGCCTGCGGCTTTCTATTGGATTGGCTGGCCGGCGGTCCGGTCAACAGCCACACCCTGGCTACGACCAAGGGCCAAAGCCAAAGAGACGGGGTCAACGACAATCCGGCCTTCGCCGATGAAAGCAAGAAGGCTTTTAACCTGGAGTTCAAACTGACCGGATCGAGCGGGCTGGTCTGGCGTTATCACGAAGTCTATTTCCCCTTGTCGGAAGGCCGGATGCAGGAATCCGACGAGGGCGTCCTGATCAGTCTCCGGGGGCTGTGCTACGGCACCGTCACCCGAGACTCGGCTTTCACCGCCGGGACCGACGTTACGGTATGAGCAATCAGGTTTTTTGTAAACCCTGCGAAGCCTGGACGGGGAAAGGTTTGGGAGTCGGCCCCTTAACCGTTCACTGAACGGGGGCGTTTCCAGTCTCTTTCAAACTAGCTGCCGGAAGTGGATTCCTGCTTTCGCAGGAATGACGCATGGTTATCACCGTCATTCCCGCGCAAGCGGGAATCCAGGCCACCGATGACTGAATGATTACTCGGCCCCTAAAATAGGGGTGGCGTCCCTGGTTTTCCATGAGGTAAACTGAACCGGCGGCCTTGAGTCAATGGGTCTGGGAGGCCGGAAGAAAAAACCTGGGGGTGAAGCCATGGACAAAAACCAATTCATCGAAGTTCTGCGCAAAAGGTTGAAGCTGCCCGAGGAAGAATTCCAAAAGATCTTGGCCGAACCCAAGTATCAAAAGATGTTCGAGCATGCCCCGGCCGGGGCCAGGTACCGTTTGGTGGCTGAAGTGATCGAATCCAAAGGCTGTCATTCCGGCCACGTGGTCGGCCAGAAGATCGTTTTCGACTCGTCGGGCAACCTGCTGACCAAGGAATCGCCGGACCGGGTCTGCGCCTTTCTGATGCCCCATATGGCCATGGTGGTCACGGCTTTTTTTGAAAACATCATGAACGGCCGGGACCCCAACGAGGTCATGTTCAACCGGACCGGGTGTTTCGACGTGGGCGTGGCCTGCGGCGGCTGGGGCCGAGTAGTCGTCGAAGTGAAGGCCGTGCCGCGATAAGTGGTTAAGAACGCCTCGGCCAAGCCGGGGGAGGTGGTTCGGGAATGGAAGCCAGAATAGCCAAATTGGAAGCATCGGTCGAGCATATCGAGGGAACTATTACCGATATTAAATCCGACCTGCGAGCCTTTAAACAGGAAACCAATTCCCGGTTTTTTGACATCAATTCATACTTTCGTTGGATTATCGGTTTGTTCATTTTAATGTTTGGAGCACTCCTCGGAACTTTGGCCGGAGGATTCGGCTGGATTTGATTTAGAGGATTTACGGCGGAGGGGCGAACGCGGGGCGTCACCCGCTTGATGTCCAATCATTAATCGCATGGTAGGGGCACGTTGCAACGTGCCCCTACCGAATGCCGATGGAACAAGATACAAGGGGCGAAGCTTGTCCGCCCGAGGCGGGCTTGTCTTCGCCCTTTTCTTTTCCCTTATTTCCTTTCAGGAGCAAACAGACATGAGCGAAGAAAAAAGCGCCGAGCGGCGGGCTTTAACCAGGATTGCGGCCATTATCGAAGGCGAGGAATTGTTCCATTCCAGGGGGACTTCGGTCATCAAGGTGACCAAAGACGGCCGGGAGCAACTCCTGGAAATACCCATCCGGACGGCCGGGGTGAGCGAACTTATGGAGGACCTGGCCGGAAAGGCCCCGAAACCGCCGGTCAAGACGGAGCTGGTCCGCAAGGATTCACCTGAAGGTCGGGCTTTGCGGCTGACCCAGGACCGATTGGTCCAAATGTTCGACCTGACCGATGAAGCTTATACCACCGCCCTGGCCGAGCACGGGCGGCGTTTCGTCTGGGCCGTGGTCATCCAGGCCTTGGACCTCGAGTTCAAGGACGCTCAAGGCCGATCGGTTGAAGACCCGGAGCGGAAACGGGTCATTCTGGAAGCGTCCGGTCTGACCAGCGAACACCTGGCCCGAATACTCAAGGATGTGCGCCATCTGACCCGGCTGGCCGAGGAGGAAGCGGATTTTTTATCCGGGAACGCCTCGGCCTGACCGGGGCGGAGATGGCCCGGATAAAATTGAATGGTATGACACGGCCGGTGACGGCTATTTTCACTGAACTGGACATCGCCCGTGAATTCGGCCGGAGGCCGAGCGAAGTCCGGGCCTGGCCTAGGGGCGAACGCCGGGCGGCCGCTTACTATTTGCTTCTCAGAAACCATTACCGGAGTGAAGCCGAAAGGCAGGCCGGGGGGTTAGGAACCCCCCGGACCCCCGCCAACTTTTGATTCGGCGGCTGAAAGCCGCCGAATCAAAGGATGCGGGTCCAGGGCGCGCCGCGCCCTGGCCGGGGTGTGGGGGCGGAGCCCCCAGAAACACCCCCGACCGCCGGAGGCGATATAAAAAGGAGTCGTTAGTGCGGGAAAACATTGTGGTCGGCGTCAGCGCCGACCTTTCCATTTTCGAGCGCCAGATGGCCCGGTTGGCCGACGAAACCGAGCAGGGCCTGGCCCAGGCGGCGGGGCGGGTCGAGAATATTTCCCGGGACATGGTCAGGTCTCAGGAAGAGGCCTATGACCGGATGCGGGCCATGAGTCGGGAGACCTGGGAGTATCGCCGGGCCGGGCTGAACGACTGGTATCAAGATTCGGTTCGGACTTTTGACGACATGGAAAGACTGGAAGACGACTCGCTCAGAGACTATCTGGACAGGGAAAGGGAAAAGAGTCAGGCCGCCCGGCAGTTTTTAGACGGGGTCTGGTCAGGTTACCAGGAACTGCAAGGCCGACTGGTCGAATGGACCGAAGGCGGGCAGAGGGTCTTTGAGACTTTTGTCGGCCAGACGGCCGCCTTTTTCGAGGACGGTCTTTTTGCCTTGATCAAGGGCCGGTTCAACGACTTGGAGGAAGCCTGGCAGACCCTGGTCGACTCGATGCTCAGGTCTTTTTTGGGTTTCATAGGTGATTTGGCCGCCCAGAATCTGGCCCAGGCCGTAATGGGTTCGATCTCCGGCGGGGCGCTCGGCGGGCTGCTTTCAAGCCTGGGGCTGTCCGCGGGCGGGAGTTTATCCACCGGCGGGATGGTTTCTTCCATCGGTTCGGTGGTCGAAGCCGGGGCCGGACTGGTATCCGGGGTGGTGGAGACCGTGGGCGGGTTGATCAGTGGTTTTTTCGATCAGCCGCCGGAAAGATCGTCAGGGACCAGCTTGGTTCACTTGGGGCGGATTCAACCGGCAGCCGCCGACTACCGGGGTTCGGTCGAGGTTTTACAAGATCGTCCATCTTCGATCCAAAGGGTGGAAGTCCATATCCACGGCGATACCTTGACCGACCCGCAAACCTTGGACCGGGTGGCGGTCAAGATCAGCGAAGCCTTGAGCCGGCAACAAAGGCTGGTGTTTGGGATGAGTTAAAGATGCCTCCGGCGGCCGGGGGGTTAGATTCCTGGGGGCTTTGCCCCCAGACCCCCACCAGGGAGCAGGGCTCCCTGGACCCCCACTTTTCATTCAGCGGCTTTCAGCCGCCGAATGAGGGCAGGAACTAACCGGTCCCCCCAACCCTTGCTTCGGCGGCCGTCGGCCGCCGAAGCAGGAGATGCGGGTCCAGGGCGCGCGGCGTCCTGGCGGGGGTTTGGGGGCGGAGCCCCCATACTTTGGAGAAAACATGACCATGCGTTGGATGAACAAGGGCCGGAACTTTATCACTTCTGCTTTGATGTTGGCCGTGTCCACCGAGAAGGCCGGGGTGGTCGGTCCGGCGGTCAAGTCCGGGGTTGGATCGGGCCGGCTGGAGACCGGCGGGGCTTACACCGGAGCGGTCGAAGCCTTGTACACCGTGGAGATCGATTCCACGGCGGGCGGGAGTGAAGTCGGTCAGGCCGCCTTCCGTTGGAAGGACGGCGGAGACACCTGGCAGGCCACCGGGATAGTTACGGCTTCCGTGCCGATAAATCTGAACAACGGGGTGACGGTCAAATGCATCGGCGGGTCCGGCGCGGATTTTGTCCTGGGCGACGCCTGGACTTTCAACGCCGTAAAACATTTCGGTCGGGCCAGGCTGCTGGATTTGGATCGGAACACGGCTTGGCGGAGCGCGGGTTTAAGCAGTCCCGACTACATAAGGGCCGACCTGGGACAGCCGCGGACCGTTACCGCCTTTATCATCGGCGACCACAATTTCACCGAGGCGGCCGAAATAAGGCTTCAGGCCGATGACGAAGACTCGTGGACCAGTCCGGCTTTTGACTTGGCGTTGACCTGGTCCGAGGGACCTATCGCCCTGTTCCTCGATCAGACCTACCGCTACTGGCGGCTGGCCGTAACCGATACCTGCAACTCGGACGGGTTCGTCAGGGTCGGGGAATTTTATTTGGGTGAATTTCTGGAGCCGTCTTCGGCGGTTGTTCCGGATAATTTTCAACAAAGCTTAATGCTGAGCGATTTTTCGAGCCAGGTCCGGCGGGCTTTCAGCTTCGATCTGCTGGTCACCGACCCGGACCAGGCCGCTGAGTTGGCCGGGTTTCTGACCTCGCTGCGTGAGGTCGAAGCCGGCCGAAACGAACCGTTCTTTTTCTGCCGGGACGCTTCGGCGGCTGCGGCCTGGACCGGCCTGGTCCGTCTGGCCGCCGATCCGGTTTTGGTCAACACCAGCCGGGATTATCAGCGTTTTGAACTCAGCCTGATCGAGGAGCCCAAGTCCCATGTATAGCGCCGGTTTGGAGTTTCAGCGCCGACTGCTGGACGGCCAATCGCCGGTGTTCATTATATCCCTGGAGAACGGGGCCGGAACCAGGTTGTACGGACTCGGTTCGCCGTCTCCGGACAGTTTCGGCTGGCAGGAGCCTCATCTGGCCGACGGCTCGTATCGGGCCGACGGGACCAGCCTGGCCGGTCAGGGCTCGGTGGCTGTTCTGGCCCGGGCCGCGGCAATCAAGCCTGGGGCGCGGTTGAGCGAAACCCTGACCCCGCAGCGGTCCGACCTGCTGGCTTCGCTGCGGGGTCAGGAAGCCGGCCGTTTGACTATGGTCCTCAAGAATTTCCCCGAAACCGAAGGCCGCCATTTTTCGAGGATCGCCGCCGCCGAGAACATCCTCGGGGCCGTGGTCACGCTCAGGGCGGTCTTTCCCGACCTGACCTCCGAGGCCGAGGTGCTGGACCGATTTCGCGGCCGGGTGCTCAGGTTTGTCCTGACCAGGGAAGAACTTTACCTGGAAGCGGGGGCCTTGTAATGGCGGCGGTTTCCGATGAATTCAAGCTGAAGCGGGCCTGGGACTATGCCGGTCCCCGCCGCCCGGCCGACGTTTTGCCCGTAATTTACGGGGCCATGACCGGCGGTTCCGGCGGGCTGTGGGCCTGCCCTTGCCTGGACACGGGGGGGTTCGTGTACGCCGTGGCCGGCCATCCGGTTTTGTCCGTGGCTGAAGGCAACCAGGTCACGGTTTATGACCGGGACGGGCTGATCATCGGTCCAAGCGATTACACATTTGACTCCGACCACGATTTCCAAGGCCGGGGACCGATCGCCACTTTGACCTTCTCCGCGGACCATGCGTCGGTCGAGCCGATAGCCATCCGTTGCCAAGGCCGGGCCGAGTCCGGGGCGTTGCTCGAAAACGCCGTGGACATCGTCGAGGATTTTCTGGTCAACCTGGCCGGTTTCGGGATGGACGAACTGGATTCGACCTCGTTCGAGCAAGCCAGGGCTCAGGCCGCGGCCTTGGGACTGAAGCTGTCCGGGCTCATTGAGGCGGACCGGACCGTGGGCGAAATTTTATCGGAGATGTTCTTTCCCTGGGCCGACTGGTGGCGGGACAAGGACGGCCGCCTGCGTTTGAGGGTCGAGGCCGGTTCAGGGTCTTTTTCGGAAGCCGATGTGGCCGGTTATTTTCCGGCCGGGATCACCGGCCAGGCCGGGATCGAGGTTGATCTGGATTCTTTAATCAACCAGGCCGAAGTGGAATACGCCTACAACTATTCGGCCCGCCGGTTCGAGGCCGGTGACGACGGTCAGGCCGAAGCCGACGCCTGGTCTCAGTCGGTTTACGGAATCAGACGAAAGTCGTTTCAGTTCAACTGGGTGCGGGAAGAGGCCGCGGTCCGGGTCATCCAGTCCGGCCTGGTCGGCCGTTTCAAGAATCCGGCATATATCGTCAGCCTGACCAGGTCCGAGGGCCGGGCGATATGTTTGGAGCGGGGGGACTTGGTCGCAGTGTCCCTGGGCTGGTTTTACGACCGGGACGGGCGGCCTTTGGCCAATCAGTTGATGAAGGTCCTCGAGGTCGAGACCGATTTCACCGGGCCGTCCATGAATTTCCGGTTTCAATATCTGGGCCGGGACCTTTACCTGACCACCGCTTTCCTGGCCGACGGGACCTGTTCGGCCGACGGTTCGACCCGGGCCGGCGGCGACCGCGACCGGACCGAGTATTTTTAAGGAACCGGGGGAACCCCTTTTTGTAAAAAGGGTTTCCCCCCGACCCCTTCCCCAAAAACTTTTATCGGGGCTGAGCTTGGCCGCGGCCAGCCGCGGCCAAGCTCAGCCATTTTGGGGCATATCACAGAGGACGCGGTGAGCACACTACTTTTGAAAGGCTCAAAACCATGACTGATCTGAGGATTCAATACAACGAGGAGATGGTCGGGGCCGAGCACCCTACCAAACAGGATACCCTCAACCGCCTGGCCCTGGCCGAACACCACAGCGACGGGGCCCACAAAAACCGGCCGGGCTGGCGGCGCGGCTTGAGGGTTACGTACAAAGATAACGATGAAATCTACGTCGGTCCTGGTGAAATCGCCGTCGACGACGGGGTGGCGGTCAGGACTTATATTCTGGCCGCCCAGACGGCCAAGGCCCACAGCGTGACCGGCGGTCCCAGGGTCGTCTATATTTACATCGATCCGCCTTCATCCGGGACAACCCTGGGCGCGGATAATATCGTCCTCAGCGAGGCGGTCCCGGTTTGGGCGGACGCTAAACACGGCTGGCACCACCCGACCAACACGGATCAACGCTGGATCGAGCAGGCCTTGGCCATTGACGGCTCGAACAACATCCGCGAGTTCGATCCTTCGGTCTTGGGCCGGGGTCAGTTCTTTCGGGCCGGGTTCACCATCGCCAACAACAGCAATACCTCCTTTGTGGACGGGGACCTTTCGCCCTATGTGCCTATGGTGGACGGGGTGGCGGCCCGGCTGCGAGTCCGCCTGGTCCGGGATTCAGCCGATGCGTCAGGCTACGTCCGCAAGAACGGGTCCACGGCCAACGGTTGGGAAGTCGCTTCCGTGGCCACTTCCGGGCCGGCCCAGTGGGTTACGGTCGAGGTCCCGCTGGACGGGAATGCCTTGTTCGAGTACCGGGTGACCAACGGCGGCTCGACCATCACTATTTATTTGGAAGGCTATGAGATCGGATAAGGAGGCGGTCATGAAGCAGAGTGCTTTCATCTATGACCGGATCACCGGAGAAATCAGGGCTTTTCTGGCTGTCTGGCCCGAGGAGGACCGGCCGGGGATACCCGAAGGTCAGAATTTGTGCCTTTGCGGCCGGGTCCATGACCACGAGGCGGCTCAGGGGGAAATCGCTGATCGGTTCATCGTTGACCCGGCCACGGGCGAATTTAGAGTTAGGGAAGGATAGGTGGTAAGTCGGGGGAAACCCCTTTTTGTAAAAAGGGGTTTCCCCCGAACCCCCATCCCCAAAAACTTTTACCCTTGCGCAGGTCCCTTGGCCGTCGGCCAAGGGACCTGCGCGATTTTAAAGATGTTTTTCGGGGGGTGCGGGGGGAGCTTTTTGCTAAAAAGCTCCCCCCGATACTAAGGAGCCGACATGGAAAACCTTATTTACGCTTTGATTTCCGGGGTGTTTTTCGGCCTGACCGTGTTCGTCATCAAGCGGGACCTGGGCCGGCTGTCGGCCAAGGTCGACGAACTGGCCGAAAGGCAGCGCCTTTGCCGGGAATCATTGCTCAAGGACATGGTCCCCTTTTCTTTTTGCCGGGAACATCGGGTCGAGACCGAAAGCAAGATCGCCAACCTGTTCGGTCGGATCAAGGAAGTCGAGGAGCGGACCAGCCGGATCAACGGGCTGATGGCCGCTGAAAAGAGGAAAATATCGTGAGGTTGTCGCCGCATTTCACTTTGGAGGAATTTCGAGTCTCGCGCCGGTTTCCCCGGTTGGCCGCCGGGATCGATTTCAGCGAGCATGACGTCCATAAGTGTTTTTTACTGGCCAGGACAGTCTTGGAGACGATCCGGGAAAAGCTGGGCGGGCCGATCATTATCACTTCGGGCAAGCGGAGCTTGGCGTTGAATCGGGCTGTCGGCGGGTCGCCCACCTCGGATCACCTGTTCCAGGGTTTCAGCGCGGCCGTGGATTTCAGCCTACCGGGAGAGTGGCGCGGCCGGTTGGCCGAGGTGCCGGAGGTGATGCCGGGGGCGGCTTTCGGGCAACTCATTTTGTATCTGGAGACGGACGGGAAGACGCCGCGTTTCGTTCACGTGTCTTTGCCGACCATGAAGCACCAGGGCCAGGTGATGATTTGGGTCCGCGACCGGCCCAGGCCGGAAGCGGTTTGAGGGTGAAGCAAATAGAGATTGCTTCGGCGTCCCGCTGGCAGCGGGCCGTCTCGCAATGACGGTTATAATTGAATAACGCGTGGTAAGGAGGAGCAAAGATGGAAAAGAGATGGTATGAATCCAAGACGGTCTGGACCGGGGTGTCCGGTTTGGTGGCGGCGGCGGCCGGGTACCTGACCGGGGAAGTGCCCTTGGGTCAGGCTTTGCAGATGGCCCTGACCGCCCTGATCGGCATTTTCATCAGGACCGGCATGATGGGGCCAGGTTGAGCCGGGGAAATTATTAAGCAGTAATGTATTGTTGATTGGCGGGTTGCATTCCTCTGGTATCCGCGGTGTCCAATCTGCCCCCATTCGAAGTCCCACCCGTCGCCCCTGCGCAAGCAGGGGTCCAGCCTTACCAAAACTCTTTTTCCTTGATTCCTGCTTGCGTAGAAACGGTCATGCCTTGTCAGGCCCAACCAGGTATGAAAGTTCATCCCCCGTAACGGCGATCCTTGGGATCGCCTTCAGGACGAAGACAAGCTTCCTCCTGGCAAAACCGTCTTGCGGCTTGACAGGTAGACAATTGCTACAGCGGTTGAAAACGACGTAGTTGTTGTCTCCACCCGAAATCCCCATACTGTTGTTCCATCGAAAGATGGAACCCTGCTTGTGCAGGGGTGACTGAAAGGGGGGCGGGAAAAGTCGCCGGGCAATGAAACATTAACCTGGTCGGGGCTTTGGATTTGATCTCCCTGGGCGGTTATAGTAAAATTAAAAAGATTTATTCAGCAGCGCCGACCATGAGGGAGGAGACCATGAAAGAGCCGAACACGATTCGGGCCAAGGGCGACGGGGTGGAGATTCAAGTGGCCGAGTGGCCGGGCCGGGGCCAAACCATTCTGGCCGTGCACGGCATGACGGCCAACAGCCGGTGTTTCGACATCATGGCTTCGGCCTTGTCGCCCCGGCATCGTTTTTTGGCCGTGGACCTGCGCGGGCGGGGACTTTCGGACAAGCCGCCGACCGGTTATTCCCTGGAGCAGCATGTCCGGGATATCGAAGCGGTCCTGGCCAATCTGGGTTTGAAAAAAGTCTTCATGATGGGCCATTCGTTGGGCGCGTATGTGTCCCTGGCTTTTACGTCCCAGCGGCCCGACCTGGTCAAGGGGCTGATCCTGATCGACGGCGGGGCCGTGCTGCCGCCCGAGCAGTGGGTCAAGATTTCCGCGGCCATCAAGCCGTCCACGGACCGGCTCAGCCTGACTTTTCCTTCGTTCGAAGCCTATGTCGAGCACGTCAAGCAGACGCCCTACCTGCACCCCTGGACCGAAGCCCTGGAGAAATATTTCAGGTACGAATCCGAAGAGGTCGGCGGCCGGGTCCGGTCCCGGGTCAGACCGGAAACCGTCCAGCAGGAAAGCGCCGGCCTGATCACGGTAGACCCGACCCAATTCTATCCCAAGGTCAAAGGCCCGGTCCTGGTCCTGCGGGCCACTCAGGGCATGCTGACCAACGACGATCTGATTTTGCCTAAGGACGCGGCCGGGAACCTCAAAAAGGCCCTGCCTCAGGCCAAGATAGTCGACCTGGCCGGGACCAATCATTACTCGTTGGTGCTTCAGCCCAACCCGGACCGGGACCAGGCTGTTCTGGATTTCCTGGGGGCCTGACGCCTCCGGCGGCCGGGGGATTAGGAACCCCCCGGACCCCCATAACCTTTGCTTCGGCGGCTCGTCGCCGAAGCAAAAGATGCGAGTCCAGGGCGCGCCGCGCCCATGGCGAGGGTTTGGGGGCGGAGCCCCCATAGGCGGTCGCTGAGGAAGGTTTCTAGACGGTCCAAGGCCGTAACCGCCGCCGGCGATGAGGGCGTTTTACACCGGCCCGATGCGGAGGGCTTAAACGTCCCTCTGCTTCCGGTAAACCTTTTCCGGCTTGATCGTGGGAAAAACGATCACTCGGTCCGAATCGAGCTGGTCGATGATGCCCTGGGCCACGTCTTCGGCCGTGTCCAAGAAGTCCCTGAGACCTTCGATGACCGGGGCCAGTTCGTCTATGGACCCGACCGTGGCCTTGAACAACTCGGTGTCGGTCACGTGGGGACAAGCGGCCAGGACCCGGACCGGCCGTCCGGTCAGGTCCTTGGCCAGGGCTCGGGAGAAGCCGACCAGGGCGTGCTTGCTGGCTATGTACGGCGAGAGCTTCTCTCCATGGGCCATCAAGCCGCCGATGGAGGCGATATTGACGATCAGGCCGCGGTCCTGCTCAAGCATGAGCGGCAGGACGGCCTTGGTCAAAAAGACCGGGGCGAACAGGTTGATTTCCAGGAGATTACGCCAGAGGGATTCGTCATGGTCGAGAAAACTGCCGTAAGAACCCAGGCCGGCGTTGTTGACCAGGAGGTCGATCCGGCCCCAGGCGGTTATGGTTCGGTCGACCAGGTTTTGGCGACCTTGAGGGTCGGTTACGTCGGCCGACACGACCAAGATCGGTCCGGGACAGGCGGACGCGGTCTCTTCCAGTTTTTCCCGGCGGCGGCCGCAGAGGGCGACCTTGGCTCCGGCCTGAGAGAACTTACGGGCCAAGGCTTGGCCGATGCCGGAACCGGCGCCAGTGACTATAACGATTTGGTCCTTAAGATTCATCAGCTTTCATCCCGTTTTTTTTCCCGTCGATAAGGTCCTTTCGCCGGGCTTGTGTTTTCGTAGCGGCCCTTTCAGCCTCGCGTTCCATAAGGACGGGGGCGAGGCCTGGGTGGACTTGTTATTTTTAATCCGGGTTTCGGTTAATAACATGATACACGAACCAACCGTCATAAATGATGGACCAGACAGAGGCCGGGGACGGGGTCCGGGATTTGCGTCCGGCGATGCGGAAGAAACGCCGATAAAAGCGGGCCGGGCATCGTGGCGGCCGATGATCACCGGGTCGATCATTTCTGACTCGCCTAGAATCGGATGAAAATAGAAATTGTCGCGGATGTGGTTGGACAGGAGGCTGACCGCGGTCATCGGCAAATTCTACTTATGAATTACATCTCATAAATAATCAACCTGTCTTCCTCTACACGATGTCGACCGTTTCGTCCAGAGGTTTTTGGGGAGAACTTTATATTCGTGAGGGCCATGATCGAAGGCACTTGGTCATGGATGGGCCACCCATATCGGGCATATGAAACGCTCCTTGAAGCGGTCGGGCTTTTAACTTGACTTTAAAATCTTATAAGTCCTATTATTTTGGCATATAAAACTAAGGGTCCCAGGCTGAAGGCCTGAATGGTTTCTCGCTGAAACTCCACAAACATAGAAACAATGACCGGAGACCGGTGTTAAGGCTCGGTCTTTCAAGCTGGGGGAGATTGAAAAAATGATCAAAAAAAATCCCGCCCTGTGGCTTGCGGTGCTCCTGTCCGTTATTTTCCTGATCCTGGCCTTCGTCAAGGTGGATTTCCTCGAATCCTTGGAGCTGACCACCTATGACCTGCGGATGCGTCTTCGGGCGCCCGGCCCGGAAACCCAAACGGACATTGCTTTGGTGGACATCGATGACGATTCGATCACCAAATTGGGGCGCTGGCCCTGGCCGCGGACCATGATCGCCCGGATGATCGATAAACTCAAAGGGCACGGGGCCAGGATCATCGGCCTGAACGTGATTTTTTCCGAACCCGAAGTAGGTGAAAGCCTGAAGCTGATCGAGGAACTTAAAACGGCTTTCGCCGCCGGTTTCGCCGGCCGTGAAGACCCGGCGGCCCAGGAATTTCTTCAGAAGCTCAGCGAAGCCCGGGAACGCCTGGACAGCGACCAAAGGCTGGCCGAGGCCATGGCCGGGGCCGGAAACGTGGTCCTGCCGGTCTTTTTTCAGTTAGGAATGTATCCGAAGCCTGAATCCGATCTGGACCAGACCCTGCTCAAGAACGGCCTGCTCCAAGCTCAAGGGACCGGCGGAGGCTTTATCTTTCCGGCCAAAAAGATCACCGCGCCTATTCCGGCTTTTTCCGAAAAAGCCTTGGGCCTGGGACACATCAATATCATCCCGGACACCGACGGCGCGGTCCGGCGGGAGACCTTGCTGATCGACTACAAAGGGCTGCCTTTCCCGTCTTATACTCTCAAGATGGCCCTCCTGGCCCAGGGCCTGGAAAACGACACCGTCCAGGTCTTTTCCCCGGAAGAAGGACGGTCCGGCATCAGGCTGGGCCAACAAATGGTCCCGACCAACCCGAACCTGGATTTTTATATTACCTTCACCGACCCGAAAGCCTTTCCCCATTTTTCATTTTTCGACGTGCTCAACGACAAGGTCGACTCCGGGGCACTCAAAGACAAGATCGTTTTGATCGGGGTCTCGGCCACCGGCATAGACATCCCCCAGGTTACGCCGGTGGAGAGCAAGATGTCCACGGCCATGGTCGCGGCCAACGCCATTCAGAATCTCCTGGAAGGCGGTTTCGTGACCCGCTCGGGGATGATGGACATTTTGGAATTGGTCATCCTGATTCTATTGGGCGTGTTTCTCTCCGTTTTTTTGCCTCGCCTTAAGGCCAGGGCCGGGGCCTTGGTCTCGGCCGGGGTCCTGGCGGTGATCATCGCGGCCGGCATTTATCTCTTTGTCGGTCCGGGCGTCTGGCTCAAGATCACCTATCCGGTCCTGCTGACCATTCTCGGGTACGCCGCCGTGACCACCACCCGGTACTTCGTCACCGAAGTGGGCAAGGAAAAGGTCGAGGGCGAGTCGGCCGAAGTCAATCGGATGCTCGGCCTCAGTTTCCAGAACCAGGGCCAACTCGATATGGCTTTCGACAAGTTCCGGCGGGTCCCGGTGGACGACGGCATGAAAGACATCCTCTACAACCTGGCCCTGGACTATGAACGCAAGCGCATGTTCAACAAGGCGGCCTCGGTTTATTCCTACATTCGGGAACACGACGGGGGATACCGGGATATAAACGAGAAGATCAAGAAGCTGACCGTGGCTTCGGAGACCATGATCTTCGGTCTGGGCACGGGCGGTCGCCAGGCGGAAGACGGGACCATGGTCATTGACGAGACCACCCGGCCGACCTTGGGCCGGTACGAGATCATGAAGGAACTGGGCAAGGGGGCCATGGGCGTGGTTTACCTGGGCCGGGACCCCAAGATCGGCCGGACCACGGCCATCAAGACCATCCGGTTTTCCGAGGACTATGATCCCGAGGAAGCGGACAAGCTCAAGGAGCAATTCTTCCGGGAAGCCGAAACGGCCGGGATGCTTTCCCATCCCAACATCGTCACCATTTACGACGCCGGCGAGGACCACGATCTGTCTTATATCGCCATGGAATTGTTGGAGGGGCACGACCTCAAGGAGCACGCCCCCAAAGAAAAACTCCTGCCTCTGCGCCAGGTCATCGGCTTGGTCGCCGACGTGGCCGACGCCTTGGGCTACGCCCATGAAAAGGGCGTGGTTCATCGGGACATCAAGCCGGCCAACATCATGCTTCTCAACAACGGCGTGGTGAAAGTGACCGACTTCGGCATCGCCCGGGCCATGGCTTCGAGCAAGACCAAAACCGGCGTGGTCAAGGGCACCCCCTTTTACATGTCGCCCGAACAGATCAAGGGCCAGAAGGTGGACGGCCGCTCGGACATCTTCTCCCTGGGCGTGGTCCTGTACGAAATGCTCACCGGGGTCCAGCCCTTCCGGGCCGAAGACCTGACCGCGCTGATTTACAAAATCACCAGCGAGGAACCGGAGCCGATCACCCAAGTCAACCCCAAGGTGCCCAAGGCTGTGGCCCAGATCATCGACAAGGCTTTAGTCAAGGACCGCGAGCAAAGGTATCAAAAGGCCCAGCAGATGGCCGAACATTTGCGAATCGTGGGCCGGAAGATGGACGAACTGGCGGCCAAGAAGCAGACCGCCGCCTGATTAGGGAAAGGATTCGGTTAATGTTGGTCCTGAACGGCGCGGGTCGGACCCATCCGGGCTTGAAACGCCCGAATAACGAGGATTCCTTTTTCATCGCCTCGGAGGCGGGGCTCTTCCTGGTGGCCGACGGCATGGGCGGAGCGGCCAGCGGCGAGGTGGCCAGCCAGCTGGTGGCCGAAACCGTCGGGGCCTACATCAAGAAATACCTTGATAAGCCGGCCGACGCGCCTTTGCGCTTCGATTTCGCCGATCCCAACCTGTCCCCCCGGGCCAACACCTTGCTCCAGGCCGTCTTCCTGGCCAATAAGCTGGTTTACGACCAGGCCCGGAACGAACCGGCCCACAAGGGCATGGGCTCGACCTTGGCCGTGATCCTGCCCGAGGCCGGGGAATTATTGGCGGCCAGCGTCGGCGACAGCCGCATTTTCCGGTCCAGGGCCGGGAAGCTGGAACAACTGACCGTGGATCACCGCCTGTCCGACGATCCCCAGTTTCACGGCCTGATCGACCCGGAAGGCACGATCATGACCACCATGGGCCACACCCTGACCAGGGCCATGGGCGTCAACGAAGAAGTCAAGCCCGATTTGAAAAGATGGCCCCTGGAGGAAGGCGACGTCTTTTTGCTGGCCAGCGACGGCCTCTCGGACATGGTCCCGGAAGAGATGATCGCCAAGGTCCTGGACATGGGCACGTCCCCGGAAAGAAAGACCAAGGACCTGGTCGACTTGGCCCTGGCCGGCGGCGGCAAGGATAACGTGACCGTGATCGTGGTCGAAGCCCGGCCCGAGAAGAAACTCAAAAAACTTCTGGGCAGATTGACCCACGGAAGCTGAGGCTGATGGTCAAAGACCAGGTATCATTCAGGTGAAAATAAATGTCCGACCAAGAAGAGAAGAAGAAACGCCAACCGGACCCGTTGCGCAATCTCCTGCTGACCGAAATTTACACCACGGAAGCCCTGATCAACATTTTGGAACGCAAGGGCATTGTTTCCCGGAATGAAATCCTGGACGAAGTCCGGGCCATGAAACAGGAGATCGAAGCCAAGGCTGAGAAGAAATCAAGGGGCTGAACGGGCCTTGGGTTTCATCGGGATCGATGCCTATTAATTTGGATTAGGCTTTAAAAAAGCACAAATGATACATTATGACAACCAAATATCAGGTGGTCTACTTTCCATATCTTTTTCTCGTCCATATTAATCAAGTTCATTTTGGTACTACAACGGTTTGGAATTTCAAACGCCGAAAAGATATTCAAATTCTCAACAAAGAACTAAGGGAATATATATCTCGGCTACTTGCTATGAATGAACGAGTGGGGAGACCCATTGAAGATATTGGTGTTGTCACGTTCGAAGGGGCGACTGGCTTTGAGCGTCCTGAAGGCAAGGCTTTGGAAAAACAGACTAAACAAGTGGAAGAATTACGGAAAGTATTATTCTTGTCCGGCGTAGCTTATAATAACATACGGAATGGTCCGAATGCTGGACACTTTATGGTGACGAAAGAGAATTTCTCAATAGTCTACCAGAACTTTACCATGGAGGATGAATATACAGGCTTTTCCTCAGGGAGGATTATAGCAAATCAAGACTACGGTTATAAAATAGGAAAAATCAGATATGAAGCGCCACGGTATGTGTTGAAAACGCCATTTTCCTGTGATAAGGTTTTCCTTGATGCCTTAGAGAGACTTCGGAATAATCATCGGATGAAGTTCCTTCGTGTTCTGCGAGCTACTGACGCTATGATGAATGGTTATGCCAATTCAGATGACGTTAGTTACGAATCACGCATATTGGAACAGGCCCGGGCGTTCGAATTTCTATTTGACCTGCCAGAAAAAGACCAAAGGAAAGTATTTAAAGATTCTATTCGTCAGTATTGTAGTTCAGGCAATGTTCGAAAAATTAGATACAAATCAGAAAGAGTAGGAGAGCGAAAAGTTTGGGAACATGACGTACCTCAAGTGCGATGGGCCGATCTTTTTTATACATTAAGGAATCACATCATTCACGGTCTCCCAATAGGACAAGGTGCCTGGTTCTGTTACGGGCAACCACATCACCATTTGGGTCTATGGTTCTTTCTCGTGTCATTGAAAAAAATGATCAATGAATGGATGAGTGAAAATCTTTTTTTTGACACAATAAATTATGAACGTCAGCGTTTTTCATATGATAATGGACTTCTCGCTGCGGCCGCCGAAAAGGCGTGGAAGCATGTGATGGATGGGACAAACAAAGCTGAAAAAATCTAAACCTCATCAGATGTATAAGTCAAAATTTTATCTTGCACATAGACTATTTTTCCCGGTGTCCGGTTTGTGTAAATTGCTCCTTGACACTATACCGTTTGCTCCACAGCTCTGCTGTGGGATACTTGCTACACCTGAGGCTATCCGTAGGCTGGGTGGCCCCGACAATTTATTGTCGGGGCGGCCGAAGGCCGCAAGTCCGCCAAAGGCGGATAAAAGGTCCAGCCGGGGAATTTCATAGGATTGCCCACGGACCTTCCGGCTGAGACAGTCGCCGCCTTAAGCCTCTTGTTCCTTCGGAACTTCGACCACAAGTTGTCGAAGCCACCCGTTTTGGAAGCTCCTGCTTCCCCTCAATATAACATATTGAAATATATGTAATCTGTAGGGGCGCACGGCCGTGCGCCCTTACGGGAAATAGCCAACCTGAAATGTAGGGGCCGCCCCCCGTGGCGGCCCTGTATCCAGGCGGTCGCCCTAAAGGCAGGCACAACGGCCCGCCCCTACGCGGGCGGATGGGATGTTTTTGGTCTGCGGAGAACGTTCCCTGGTCGGGGCCCGCCCCTACGCGGGTGGACGGGATATTTTCCGGGTCAATGGCCGGGTGGGCGCCCCACAGCTCTGCTGTGGGGTAGTTGGCAATCAGTCTGCATCACTATCGAGGCCGATTGATTTTGTTTGACAATTATGGATTTATCGGAATACTAAACCTGAAGTTTTCCTGATTTTCAAATAGGTTGGCAAGAGGCCCTGGTCTGGGGTTGCAGATTAGCCGATACCCGCCAGTAAGCCCCGCGGCCTTCTGGCCCGTCCCAGAGGGACGGCGCGGGTGCGGACCGGGGAATTTATTTCCAGGTCCGCACCTTTCATTTTTGTATCTATTTATACTCGTTTATTTTTTGCGTCTCAGGCCGGCCAGGCCGAGCAGGCCCGAGCCGAACAGGAACGCGGCTCCGGGCAGCGGGACCGACGAGGGCTGTTCCGGCCCGCCGACGGGTTCCAGGTTCTCGTACCCGGTCAGGTAAAAAGTGTCCATAAAATCCGAGGCGAGCTTGAGGGAGCCGCCAGGTTGGGTGAAAGCGATGGTCTCGACATCGGCCCGCGCAGCCAACACGAAAGCAATGTAAACAATCGAGCCAACTTGATCATCGGTAAAAGTATAGAAGCCCTGACCCGTGTCGCTGATGACGGTTTGGCCGTTTCCATCCAATTCGGTGCGCGACCCGGTGCTGTAATAGCCCCATGAAGAATCGGTGAATACTTCGTATTTAACCTGGAAATCAGTGCTCGCCCAATCGACATATTCACTTGCGGTCTTCAATTCGCCGTTAAAGGCAAAGCTGACCGTGGCTTGACCGGCTGCGGTGACCCGAAAGGCTTGCCTGAACCAGGACTCGGACTGGGCGTGTCGATTGCCCACGCCGTCGGCCAAGGCCAAACCGCCAATGGTCCAGCCCTGGACCCAAGAATGGGAGGCATAGTTCCCACCCCCGATGTCCGCGCTGATATACGTGTTCGGGTCTATGGTGGAGTCGTAGTCAGTAGTGAAATAATCTATCGCGGCCACGGTTTCGGCCTGATAGTTGTCAAGAGGAAATGCCGAGGCCGGTGTCGCGGCCAAACCGATGGCCCCCAGCAGGCAGACAATCAGAGCGATGACTTTTTTCATTTCAGCAACCTCCTAGAGTAGTCGATGTAAAGCGCAATCGTATGAAACTGAATTATGCGGCCAGGGCCGCGATGTACGCGAGTTAATACTTCTACCCTGCTCTGGCCTGTTGAACGCTGCGATTTGGACCGAAAAGCTTGGTCATTATCGGCAAAAGGCGATTTCTCCCCAAATTGTTTGTAAATCAAACTTTTTCAATCTTTCGCCAAACTACCTAATAATTCAGCATTAAATCACTGTCCATGGGACTGGTCAATACGAACCGGGTATTAGTTTTTCATTTTTTTTCGGCTTTTTTCTAATACTCCAGTCCTAGGCCGATTACCTCCGTCTAATACTTTCTTTCTAACCCGGGGTCCAGGCCCGGCCGTCTACCTGAGAACCGCTTCCTCCATGAGGCGGCGGAAGTCGATCTTTTCGCTGAGTAGCCAGGGTCCCGCGCCGGGCGGGATCGAAGCCGCCCGTCGGAAGCAGAACAAAACGGTCGATTGTTCAGGGCGAGGTCCGCTCCGCGCGGACCGAAGTCATCTCTTAAGAGATTGCGGGTGCCCCCACAGCTCTGCCGTGGGATAGTTGCTACACCCGAGGCTATCTGTAGTCTTGTAAATGAGAGACGTCAGGTCCATTCTATTATTAAACCTTTGTAAATCAATAAAAGGAGAGAAAGGGCATGGATAAAATAAAAATTGATAATATCGCGGCTTTTTTGTACCCGATGCCCATGGTTTTGGTCGGGACCGTGGTGGAAGGAAAGGCCAATTTCATGGCCGTGGGTTGGTCGGCCAGGGTTAATTACCAACCGCCCATAATGGCGGTCGCCCTGGGTCCGCATCATACCAATAAAGGAATCGAAGCCAACAAGGAATTCAGCCTTAATATTCCCGACGTTTCGCTCATGGAAAAGACCGATTACTGCGGGCTGGTATCCGGCGGTAAAACCGATAAATCTAAAATATTTGATATTTTTTATGGCCAGTTAGGCCGGGCCCCGTTGATTAAAGCCTGCCCGGTTTGTATATCGTGTGTTTTATATGACGCGGTTAAACTTCCGTCCAATACTCTTTACCTGGGCGAGCCGCGAGAAGTTTTTACGGAAGAAAGATTCATGACCGATAATAAATTGGATGTAAAGAAGATTAATCCATTCACCTTAACCATGCCGGACAACAATTATTGGTCTGTTGGTGAAAATCTAGGCCGGGCCTGGAACATAGGCAAGGCTTTAAAGAAGTGATCTTATGGCCCCTGGTTTCGGCTTCCAGGGACACGATACTTGATTCTTTTGAAGTATTGTGTCCGGAACCTCCCCACAAGTCTCTTGTTCCTTCGGAACTTCGACCATCCCGCCTGGGGTCGGGATCGAGGCCACCCGAAAGAGACGGGAATTAGGTTATGTGATTTGGCGGACAAATTACATTTGAAATGCGGCCAATAACCCGCCTGGAACCGGGGCCAAATTATTTAGTCGATGAAATCCGGTTATTTTCCGCCCTGCATGATTCCGCCGCCCAGAATCTCCCGCCAGCCTTCTTCCACCGCCGCTTTATGGGTCTCGTTGCAAAGGGCCGTCCTCATGGCCCGTTTGGACTGTCTGATGGAGACCTGGGGATGCTTCATGATTTTTTGGGCCATCTCCACGGCCGCCGGAATAAGTTCCTCCCGGGGAACGACCTTGTTGACCAGGCCGATTCTATAGGCCTCCGCGGCGTTGATCCGATCACAGGTCAAAAACAATTCATTGGCCTTCTGGCGGCCGACGACCATGGGCAAAATGGTGAAGGACCCGTAGCAGATGCCGCCGACCGCCGCCCCGATGAAGCCGCAGTCCGTGTCATCCGCGGCGATGATCATATCGCAAAGCAAGGCCTGTTGAAGGCCGTCGCCCAAGGTATAGCCGTGAATGGCGGCGATGATCGGCTTGTCAAAATGAAACAGTTTGTTTTCCTGCTGCAGGCAGACGAACTCTTCCATTACTTCCGGCGGGTCGGTGTTGTCATGACCGGCGGAAAAGGCTTTCCCGGTCCCGGTGTAAATAACTACTTTGACTTCGTCATCCGCTTCCAGTTCAGACAAGGCCCGGTAAAGTTCGTTTTTCATTTCCATGCCGATGGCATTGAGTTTTTTGGGCCGGTTCAGGGTGATAAAACCGATGCCGTCCTTCTTTTCGACCAAAATTGTTTCATAGGCCATAATGCAACTCCTCGCCCCACGGTTTTTTTGCGGCAACCATGGGTTTCATGAAATATATAATATTTAATATAAGGTATCCCAAGCCTCATACGCCTGTCAAATAAAAGAAAAAGACCCGGCCGGCGGCCGCCGATTATTTCGCCGGCCGTTTGCTCAGAAAGAGGGGCGACCGGACCGAGTAAACGAGGAGCAGGTACAGGGTGGCGCCGGCGTAAGCGACGAGGGTGCCGAGCCAGATGCCCCAGCGGGGATAAACCAGGGAAACCACGGCCAAATAGGTCAACAGCGAGAAGAGCCCCTGGGGGACGTTTTTGATGACCGCGTGAATGTGTTCGGTCCGGTAAGAATAATGAATGATGAGCAGAAACGGGAAAAGGGTGATGGGAAAAGCGGAAAACAGGCCGGCCCAGCGCGAGCCGAGGACCTTGGCCGCCGTGGTGATGGTGGTGATCAGAATCGCGGCGAAGAAGGCCCGGACCAAGAGGAGTTTCCAATCGGGTTTGGCCTTGCCCTCGATCAGCACGTCCCGGATTTTTTTGAAAAGCCGGTGAAAAACAATGATTAACGCGGAGGCCAGGAGCACCGCTTCCGGCAGGTTCACTTTGATCAGGTTGAGCAGAGCGGCCGCGATCAAGAAGGCCGCCGAGCCGCCGCAGGAAGAGCAGACGACATTGAGATTCTTGCCGCGGCGGTCCAACAATCGCGAAACTTGATAATAGCCGTAGATAAAGGCCTGGGTTGCGCCCAGACCCACGATGGTGTAAACGGCGCCGTGGGCGGCGAAGTCGGGACCGATTTCCCACCCGATGAAAAAAAGGCTGATGGCCGCCCCCAGGGGATAGCCCGAGATAATCCCGGCGAACTTGGGGCTGACGTGTTCGGCCAGCAGGGACAAGCCCACGACCACGGACACGGCGGTCAGAATCTTGACCAAGGTGAGGCCCTGAAGAATTTCGGCGAAAATGAAGTTCATGGCTCGGATCGTTTCGGGAAAGGCCGGACGGTCAAGCCGTCCCAACCAAGTCTCGACCGGACGGCCGCCCCGCCCGGCGCCCCCGCGCAAGCAGTGGTCCAGGAAAAAGCCCCATCGAAGACTGGGCTCCCGCTTTCGCGGGAACGACGGTTTGGGTATTTCGAGCGGAAACAGGAACCCGCAATTATCAGTTTATCTCCCACATTTCCCCGACATGGGGCACCGACACGGCGTAACCCGTCTCGGCCAGGTTTTGGGCCAGGGCCAGGGACTGTTTTTCCTCGCCATGGACCAGGGCGATCCGTTTTATTTTCAGGTTCGACTCCTTGAGAAAGCGCAGGATTTCATTTTTATCCGCGTGGGCGCTGAAGCCTCCGAGTTCCACCACCCGGGCGTGAAGCGGGTAGGTCTTGTTGAGGAATTTAAGCTCGGGGGCGGGGCCTTGCCGGCCGGATTCCTCGTAGGCCCGGCCGGATTCGAGGAGCCGGCGGCCCAGGGTGTTTTCGGCCATGTACCCGACAATGAGGATGGTGTTGCGAGGGTTATGAATCTTATAGCGGAGGTGGTGAAGTATCCGGCCACCTTCACACATGCCCGAAGAGGCGATGACCACGTGGGGCTTGGTTTCCCGCATCAAGGCCATGGACTCCTCGACCGAACTCACAAAAGAAACATGGCGGAAGGAAAAAGGGTTTTCTCCTTTCTCCAGGAAGGTTTGATGAGTCTCCCGGTCATAGACTTCGGGGTGTTCCCCGAAAACCTTGGTCAGCTTGGTGGCCAAGGGGCTGTCGATGTAAACCGGAACCCGGGGCAGGTCGCCTTCATCGTAAAGTTCATGCAGGACGTAAATCAGTTCCTGGGTCCGGCCGAAGGCGAAAGAGGGGATGACCACCGTGCCGCCCCGTTCGACGGTCTCGACCAGCACCTGTTTCAAATGGCTCTTGATGTCCCGGACCGGTTCATGAAACCGGTTGCCGTAAGTGCTTTCCATGATCAGCAGGTCCACGTCCCGGTGTTCTTCCTCGAAATTCAGGGTCGGGTCCTTGATGATCGGTTTGCCGAAGCGGCCGATGTCGCCGGTGTAAAAGATGTTCCTGGTCCGGCCGTTTTTTCGGAGGGCAATGACGCTGAAGGCCGAACCGAGGATGTGCCCGGCGTCGTAAAAGTGGCAGGTCGCCCCCTCGCCCAGGCCCACCGAATGACGATAGGGGTAACCTTCGAAGAATTCGAGTGATTTTTGAGCTTCGGCCACGGTGTACAGGGGATGGATTTCTTCCAGTTGATAATCGTCGATCAGTTGGTTGATTTTTTCGACGTCCAGTTCGGAGCCCCGTTTTTTGAGGACCTTTTTTATTTCGTTTATTTCGCGGTTGGATATTTTCCGGCCGTCGTCCGATCCTTTCAACCGGTAAAGCAAGGACCGCACCGTTTTGTAATTGAGGTATTGGGCGTCGGATTCCTGAATATTGGCGCTGTCCAGCAGCAGATATTCGCAAGCCCCGGCCGTGGCCCGGGTGCAGACGATGCGTCCCAGGAAACCGTGGCCGGTCAAAAAGGGCAAGCGTCCGGAATGATCGATATGGGCGTGGGAGAGGACAACATCGGTGACGATCTTCGGGTCAAAGGGCAGGACCCGGTTCTTGCGCTCGCTTTCCTTGCGGCGGCCCTGGAACATGCCGCAGTCCAGGAGGATCATTTCCCGCCCGGTATTGATCAAATGCATCGATCCGGTCACTTCCCGCACGCCGCCATAAAAGGTCACGTTCATATCCATACTCCTAAAAGGTAAAAACAATGGCGGCTGGTTCCCAAACTGGAGCTGGGAACCAGCCCGAAAAAAACCGTTGCCACCGGGGCATCGCCCGCCCTGAGAGGGGTCACTTTACGAAACCACGCCCTAAGTCCAGAAAACCGGGCCGTTTTCATCAGGCCCGCTGTTGCCTTCCCTGAACGGCGGCTGTTTGAAACTGACAGGCTTTGTATCACAACGGCCGCCGCCCCTCAAGGATAATGCCGATGTTACAGGCCGAATTCAATCCTGGTGAATTTGCAGTTTGAAGACAAAGCAGACCGGACATGGGCTTGACCATGCCGGCCATGGTCCGGTTCTCAAACTGGAGAGGTGGGGTAAAAGGGTCAGCCCGTTTGAAACGCAACCTATTCACATTCTCTCCGGTTTGGCAACCAGTGATATTTCCCCGCGATTGGAATCAAATCCCCGCTATTTCGTCCTCTCCGGGAGGAAGGGCGGGATGGCCTGGAAAAAAGGAGGGGGGCCGCTGGGCGGCCCCCCGGGGTGTTTAGGCGGGTGAACGGCCCCTTTTCGGGGCCGGTGGGATTGTTGGAGGATTACAGCGGATAAGCCTCCCGCTCGATGACCCGGTCTGCGATCATCCGCTTTAGGGAGATGGAATCAATCGGTTCATAACGGGTAAACCTTCTCAGGCCCGCAAGTTGGGCCTTCAAGGCGTCGCCCGACTCGACGTGGGCCAGGGCGCCCTTGCCCCAGGCCTCGATTTTAGGCAAGGCGTCATCCACGTAAGCCTGAACCATGGCCACGTGGTATTTGGCTGAGGCTTCGCCTTGGGCTTCGAGCACCTTGCGGGCCCGGAGCAGACCGCTTTCCATGGCGAAGATTTCAATGATCATGTCGGCGCAGCGCATCATGACTTCCTGCTCCTGGGCCACCTTGTCCTGAAACTTCTGGACCGCGGCCCCGGCCACCAGGAGCGCCGCCTTTTTGCTCATTTCGATCATTTGTTCCTGAACGGCCAGGGGTCCTTCCGGAACGGATTCGGCGGAGGCCGGCGGGGCCTTGAGCTCTTCGGCCAGCTTCATGACCGCTTCGAAAACAGGCAACTGGCCTTTCATGGCCTTGCGCATCAGGTCGCCGAAGATGATGTTCCGGTTGACTTCGCTGGTCCCTTCGTAAATCCGGGTGATGCGGGCGTCCCGATAGGCCCGTTCGGCCGGGTATTCATCGATATAACCATAACCGCCCAATATCTGGACCCCTTCGTCCACGGCGTAGGATGTGGCCTCGGAACCGTAGACCTTGTCGATCGAGCATTCGATGGCGTATTCGTGAATGGCTTCGGCCGATTTGCGGCCGAGATTCGGATCGCCCGGGGACAGCTTTTCCAATACGTTTTCCAGCAGGCCGGCCGTGCGGAAGATGATTGATTGGTTCATGTAAATCTTCATAGCGATGTTGGCCAGCTTCTCCTTGATCGCTCCGAAGTTGCAGATGGCCGTGCCGAACTGTTCGCGGACCTTGGCGTACTGGACCGAGTTCCTCAGCGACGACTTGCAGCTTCCGACCGTGGCCGCGCCCAGCTTGTACCGGCCCACATTGAGGATATTGAAGGCCACATGATGGCCCTTGCCCACTTCGTGAAGCATGTTTTCCACCGGAATTTTGGCGTCCTCGAGGATCAACGTTCGAGTCGATGAGCCGTGGATACCCATCTTGCCTTCCTCGGGACCGACCGAGACGCCGGGGAAACCACGTTCGATGATGAAAGCCGTGAACTTGTCGCCGTCGACCTTGGCGTAGGTGATGATGGTCTCGGCCCAGGCCGCGTTGGAAATGAATATTTTTTGTCCATTGAGAATGTAATGTTTGCCGTCGTCGGACAGGACCGCCTTGGTCTTGCAACCGCCCATGGCGTCAGAACCGGCCGTGGGTTCGGTCAGGGCGTAGGCCCCGATCTTTTCTCCCGAGGCCAGTCCGGGCAGGTATTTCTGTTTCTGCTCTTCGGTGCCGAAGAAGACGATGGGCAGAGTGCCGATGCCGGTATGGGCCCCGTGGGTGGTGGCGAAGGAAAAAGCCCCGCCGATGGCTTCCGTGACCAGGGCCGTGGAGACCTTGTCCAGGCCCAGCCCGCCGTAAGCCTCGGGCACGTCGGTCCCGCAGAGCCCCAATTCCCCGGCCTTTTGCATCAGACCCTTGATCAGGGCCGCATCCTTGGTCTCGATCTTTTCGATGTTCGGCCAGATTTCCTTCTCGACAAAGTCCCAACTGGTTTGAAGGATCATGCGATGCTCTTCGCTCATGTCCTCCGGGACCGTGACCTCGGCGGGCGTGATTTTTTCGATCAGGAAGGCCCCGCCTTTCAGGTGCGCATTATTGCTCATGGCTCTTCTCCTGGTTTAATAGTCCTCGCGCTCGAACAGGCCGGCCGCGCCCATGCCGAAACCGATGCACATGGACACCAGGCCCCAGCGGACCTTGCGCCGGGCCATTTCGTAAAGCAGGGAAGTGGTCAGCTTGGCCCCGGTGCAGCCCAAGGGGTGGCCCAGGGCGATGGCCCCGCCGTTGACGTTGGTGATGTCCGTGTTCAGGCCGAGAGTCCTGATGACGTACAGGGACTGGGAAGCGAAGGCCTCGTTGAGTTCGATCAGTTCGATGTCTTCGAGTTTCATCCCGGTCCGGGCCAAAAGTTTGGGGATGGCCTTGACCGGGCCGATGCCCATGACTTCCGGATCGACGCCGGCTACCTGGTACCCCCGGAAGGTGGCCATGGGTTTGAGACCCAGGGCCTTGGCCTTTTCCTTGGACATGACCATGACCGTGGCGGCCCCGTCCGAAGTCTGGGAGGAATTGCCGGCCGTGACAGTACCTGTGGGTTTGAAGGCCGGTCTGAGCTTGGCCAAGCCTTCGAGGGTGGTTTCCGTTCTGATCCCTTCGTCGGTGTCGAAAGTGAAAGTCTTCATTTCAAATCGGCCGGTTTGAGTATTGAAGATCTGTTTTTCCACCTGGAGAGGGACGATTTCGTCCTTGTAACGGCCTTCCTTGACCGCGGCGCAGGCCCGCATCTGGCTCTGGTAGCCGAAGGCGTCCTGGTCCTCCCGGGAGATGTTGTACCGCTCGACCACATTCTCCGCGGTCAGGCCCATGGGTTCGTAAGCGCCGGGCCGAGCGGCGATCACATCGAAGTAGGGATAAGTCATGTTGCCGCCCATGGGAATCAAGCTCATGCTTTCCACGCCGCCGGCGATGATGCAGTCGGACTGGTCGGTCATGATCCGCTCGCAGGCCTGGGCGATGGACTGGAGTCCGGAGGAACAGAAGCGGTTGACGGTCAGGCCCGGAACTTCATCGGGCAGTCCGGCGGCCTGGGCCAGACAGCGGCCGATATTAAGGCCCTGCTCGGCCTCGGGGAAGGTGCAGCCGATGATCACGTCGTCTATTTCCAAAACGTCAAGACCGGGGGTTCGCCGGAGCAATTCCTTGATCACCGACACGCCCATCTGCTCGGGGCGGGTTTTGGAGAGGGCGCCTCTGGGGGCCCGGCCAACGGCCGTGCGCACAGCCGAGACGATTACTGCTTCTTTCATGGTCTATCCTCCTTATACCCGGCTCAATTGGCCGTCGCTGGCGGTCATTAGTTGCGCAAAGGCTTGCCCGTGGTCAGCATGTGCTCGATCCGGGCCTGGGTCCTCTTGTCGCCGCACAGGGAGACGAAGGCTTCCCGTTCCAAGTCCATGAGGTAGTCTTCGGTCACCACGGTGTCGGGCAGAACGTCCCCGCCGCAAAGGACGTAAGCCACTTTGTTCGAGACGATGCGGTCGTATTCGGAGACGAAGCCCGATTTCTGCATGACATAGAGCGAGTAATCGAAGACGGCCAGGCCGTCCCGGCCCATGACCCGGATGTCGTCCCTGGGCCTGGGCGGCTGATAGCCTTCTAAGGCCATGGCCAGCACGGTCTTCTTGGCGTCGTTGATCAGATAATCGCGGTTGATGGTGATCTGGTCGGTCGGTCGCAGGAAGCCCATTTTCTGGGCTTCGGGGCCGCTCATCGAGACCTTGGCCAGGGCGATGGTCTCGAAGGTCCGGGCCACGTAAGGCTTCAGTTCAATCTGGCGGGGGTAGATGCCGCCCCTAGACACCTCGAAGACGCCGGCCATGTTCCGCAGGAGCAGTTCCTTGCAGCCGCCGCCGGCCGGGAGCACGCCCACCCCGACTTCGACCAGGCCGATGTAAGACTCGGCCGCGGCCCGAATCCTGGAGGCATGGAGGCAGATTTCGCAGCCGCCGCCCAAGGCCATGCCGGCCGGCGCGGCCACCACCGGCTTGTCAAAGAACTTGACGGCCTTCATGGCGTCCTGAAGGCCCTTGACCATGGCGCCGAGTTCATCCCATTTCTTTTCCATGGCGTAGGCCAGGACCAGAAAGATGTTGGCCCCGGCGGAAAAATTCTGGGCGTGGTTGGCGATGACCAGGCCTTCGAAGCCGTCGGCCACGACGGCCAGGGCTTCATTAAGCATGCCGACCAGATCGGCGTCGATGGCGTTCATCTTGGTGTGAAATTCGAGGCCGGCCACGCCGTCGCCCAAGTCGATCAGACTGGCGCTGGGATTGGTCTTGATCAATTTATTGCGGTCCTTGAGGGCGGGCAGCAGGATGATTTCTGGCCTCACCTCGACCGGCCGGTAGTCCTTGGTGGTGAAATCATAGTAATACCCGGTGCCGTTTTCGGTCTTGTAGAAGGCGGTCTTACCCGCGGCCAGCATGTCCTTGATCTTGGCCGGCACGGCCAATCCGGCCTGTTCCATCTTCCGGACGGATGTTTCCAAACCCAGGGCGTCCCAGATTTCAAAAGGCCCCATGCCCCAGGCAAAGCCCCATTTCATGGCGTTGTCCACGTTGACGATGTCGTCGGCGATCTCGGGGATGCGGTTGGCCGAATAGAGGAGCAGGGCCGAGGTGGTCTTGAAGATGAACTCGCAGGCCCGGTCTTCACCGTAATATAGGATTTGAAAACGCTGGGCCAGGTCGTCGAGGCCCTTGGTCCGGCCCAGGGAATCGAACTTGACCTTTTTCTGCTCGCCGTAGTCCATGGTCTTCAGGTCCAGGGACAGGATGGTCTTGCCGACTTTTTTATAAAATCCGCTGCCGGTCTTGTCGCCCAGGAGCTTCTTGTCCAGCATGGTCTTGATGAAGTCGGGGACGAGGAAGGCCTCCCGGTTTTCGTCGTCCGGAGCGACGTCATAGACGTTTTGAGCCACGTGGCACAAGGTGTCCAGGCCGACCAGGTCGGCGGTGCGGAAGGTGGCGCTCTTGGGGTGGCCGATGGCCGGACCGGTCATCTTGTCGACTTCTTCCGGGGTCAGGCCCATGTCGACCATGGTCCGGACCGCGTCCATCATGCCGAAGACGCCGATGCGGTTGGCGATGAAATTGGGGGTGTCCTTGGCGAAGACGATGCCCTTGCCCAGAACGCTCTCGCAGAAATCGGCCATGAAGTCGATGATCTCCGGTTTGGTTCTGGGTCCGGGGATAATTTCCAAAAGTTTCATGTACCGGGGCGGATTGAAAAAGTGGGTGCCCAGGAAGTTGGCCTGGACGGCCTCGGGCAGGACTTCGGACATGGCGGCGATGGAGATGCCCGAGGTATTGGTGGTCAGGATGGTCTCTTCGGTCAAGTACGGGGTGATCTTTTCGAAGAGCTTCTTTTTGATGTCCAGGTTTTCCACGACCACTTCGATGACCCAGTCGGTCTCCTTGAGCCAGTCCAGGTGGTCCTCGATGTTGCCGGTCCGGATGAGTTTGGCGTCTTCGGGGACGTAGAAGGCGGCGGGTCTGGCCTTGAGGGCCCGATCCAGGCCGGTCCGGGCCAGTTTGTTGCGGAAGGCCGGGTCTTCCCTGGAAACGCCCTTGGCTTTTTCCTCGGGGGAAGGTTCGGGCAGGACGATGTCCAGGAGACAGCTTTTCAGTCCGACATTGGCCAGGTGGGCGGCGATGGTCGCGCCCATGACGCCGGCTCCGATCACGGCCACATTTTTGATCTGTTTCTTCATGGTCGGCCTCCTTACAACTTAAGAGAGCTGGTGGTGACGGTTTAAGCTCAAAAACAGGGTCAGAACTTGGATATTTTGTTTAGGCAACCAGGGTTCGGTCAGCCCGCCGCGGACCGAATATGAATGAGCTATCATTCATTTTTAAAATTACCACATGATTTCGGGCCGGTCAAGGGGTTTTGGTTAAAAAAAGGATTCTCCAGAAAGAATAATGAGTCCCTCATGGGTCGATCTGGATAACGTCATAAAATCAGGGATATATCCGGTCAGTCGGTGGCAGGCCCCCGAGGCCGGCCGCGGTTGTCAGGCGTGGTTCCGGGGACTCAAGGCTTAGCTCTTTTGAAGTATCGCGCCCGGAACCCCGGGACCACGAGAGAATCAAGTGATGTGTCCCCGGAACCATATTCGGAACCCGGTTCCGGTTTTTCAGCAAGGCCGGGCTCATCAACCTTCATTATTTAAGGGTCATTTAAAAAACGGCCGGAGCGCGTCTCCGGCCGTCCAAGCCGCTTTTTTTTTCAAATCGATGAAAATTTAAATTATATTCAAAAAAATCGTTTCAATTCAGGAGGCGCCTGGTGAGTGAGATCAGAATGACCGCCGAAGTCCGGACCGATTACGACTGCGAAACCACGGGTCTGCCGGCCGAAAGGTGGGCCGAAGCCGTCTTCACCGTTGACGGCCAGGAGATCGTCTTTGAAGTCAGCGTTGAAGATTCGGTGGTCGTCGCCATCATGCCCGGCGATGAGCGCTCGGCCTGGAAAGGGACCCTCGAAGGCCTCAAACAGATTCTTCGGGGAGAAATAAAGGCCAGATAAAAGTCGGGGCCGGCGGTCTGAAAAGGGACCGGCCGGCCCTATTGATTAAAACGGTGTCGATGGTCTTGACGCGGCGATCAGCCGAGTTTTCTTCTAAGTCCGCCCAAACCGACCAGCCCGGCGCCCAGCAGCCAGACCGCCGCCGGCGCGGGGACGGCCGAACCGGGCGAGTCGTCTGAAATCCTGACGTTGTCGAAGGTCTGGCCGGAATAATCATACAGTCCCACCCGGCCGGAAGAAAAACCGTTGTAAGTCAGCGTGGTGATCGGGGTCAAGGCGTCGTTCAGATAGGCCGAATAGGTGTCGCCTTCGACTTCCACTCGCACGTGGACGTCCGGGCCCAGGCCCGAGGGCAGGGCAGCCGCATTAATAACCCCGCCCCAGGTATTCCCCGTGACGATATGCCAGTAAACTTGCCGCCGGTAGTCGCCGATGACGATCAAGGCTACGCCGCTTGGCCATTGGGTTCCCGAATCGAAGCTGCTCCTCAAGAACACTCCGCCGTCCCAAAAGTTGATAATGTCCAGGTCCACGGTAAAGTCGGTCAGATCGGGCAAAGTGGTTACGCTGGAATAGGCCGGCGGGGTGGCGGATGGGGAGGCTGCATTGTACAGGCCGCCCGAGGCATACCAGCCCCCGCGCTCGTTGCCCCAATCGGGCCGGGCCCCGGCCTGGAAGTCGTCGAAAAAGAGGACCGCCGCCTGGCTCGACCCCGCCCAGAAAAACACCGTCAACAAGACCGCCCCAAAGACCCGTTTCATTTCTCGCCCCCCAGATTATCCAATCCCGTTTCTTCCTAATGGTTGACCGAAATCAAGGTTAAAAGAACGTTCCAATTTCACCCCATTTTCATCGAGTTCCCCGGCCGGTGTCAATACGAAGAAAGTATGATTTTGGAGTATTAGATTGGTCTAATCCCTTGTTTGACAGCAAAGTAGTAAGCGATATTGAATAAAGTATTGAATTTTAAATAATTATACTATCTAATCCATAAAACAGGCGTGTATCTACAATTGAAGGGTGTGATCCTGTAATTCTACTGG
>Ga0209270_1000828_pt1 | contig 53635 bp, 57 predicted proteins | sample MTBAKSrepl1MetaG_FD_187456 | JGI IMG/M metagenome (GOLD analysis project Ga0209270, IMG submission 187456) | Enrichment culture microbial communities from Arthur Kill intertidal strait, New Jersey, USA, that are MTBE-degrading - MTBE-AKS1... | ecosystem: Environmental > Aquatic > Marine >... | reverse complement strand
CAAAGCCAAACTGATCACAAAACGAGCCTACGGTTTCCGCACCTACAAAAGCCTGGAAATCGCCTTGTATCATGCCCTCGGGCAATTACCAGAACCAATTTTCACCCACAGATTTTTTTGAAGAGGCCATAATATTTAATATATAATAGATTTGTTGGCTTTCTGTTCGCTCGGCCCGACCTCCATTACTCTCCCGCCGCGGAACTGTGGGGCGCGCGGCCCTTACCCCTCCAACTTCAGAAACCAGTACCCCTCGTGGTGTTCCCGACCCAGGGTTTTGATCTCGACTTTCGAGGCAAAGATGGGGCCTTCCGTGACGACGGTATGGTACTCACCCAACTCTCCGGACGGATCAATTCCGGCGGCCTCCATTTCGGTAACGGTCCGGGCCTCGATCATTTTTCCCAAGAAACGCTGGTCCAATTTCCGGTCATCGGTGACGACAATGCGGGCCTTGAACCCCAAACCGATGAATTCTTCGAGCAGTTCCCGTCGATCACGCTTCCAAAGGGGATGAACGGGAACGATCCCCGCAGCACCACACACGCGCCTGACCCATTCGCGATGCGAGTCCACGTCAATATCCCCGAAGACACCCACTTCGATGCCGGAGGCCTTGAAATCGTGCAGGGCCGAAATAAACTCCCCTTCGTATTCCGACCATGAAGCCGAACGGAAAACAGGCCGCACTCCGAGACTCCCGGCCTGGGCCTCAATCAGGGGCTTGGGCAGCCCATGGGAACGAGAGGTTACCCCGTCTTCCGACAGAATCGTCAGGAGGGCTTCGGGCCGGCCGCCGTCCCGGATGGCGTGGTACAAGGCCAGACACGAGTCTTTTCCGCCGCTCCATGAACAGAAGAACGGACGGCCCGCTACCGCTTTTTCCGTGTCAACACTCATGGCCTTCTCTCCGGCTGACCCCGGTGATCCGTTGAAACCGCCTGGTCAGGCCTTCAGCCGGTTGTGGTCTTTACAGTTTCCACTTTTCCGAAAAGTAAACCTCTCCCACACTTTTAACCTTATTTTTCGCCCATTCCTCCAAGCCCATTTTTTTTATCAGACACAGATTGAATACTTTCAGGTTGTGCGCCTTCGTTGCGGCCAGGTCCGCGTAAGGATGCAGGTAATCACAAGGGAAATCCACACATTCGCAGCAGAACTTGACGCCTTTCCTTTCCGCGCAGGGATATACATTGCAGGGCATTGGATTATGACGGCATTTTCCCTTTTCGTTGCGGCACCCTTGGCACACCGCCAGTTCAATCGGGATGGCCAACTTTTTCGCTATCGTGGAGCGTTGTTCTTTATTTTCATTTGCCAAATAAAAAAGGCATTCAAAACAAGGCAAGCCGCACGGGGCGGTCATACGTTCATAATCAATTATTTCCCTTTTTATGCTATGATCCGTTAAGGCGTTTGCATAGGTCTGAAAAAAGGTCTTTCGCTCTTCCTTTCCAATTCTTTGAACCGTAAGAATTAAAGAATCAATTATGGCCTTGAAGCTTAATTTCACAAAACTATCATCCGGTTGCGAGATAGAACCTGTTTTTTTACGAATTAATAAGAAGCATGGCCCCTGACCTCAAATCGTTCATTGACGGGTGCATAGATACGTCGCTTGCAGACCTGACTCGTATTTGGCCTCGTCAATTCGGAATCCGGCACGCTCCAGCAAACCTTCCATAATCCAATCATAGGTGCTGTATTCCTCTCGAAGGTGTATCTCCGCTTCCTTGGCTAATTCGAGGCCGGCATTTTGGCGAACCGACCCAAGCCAGTCTTCCAGAACCTGGGCCAGGTCCTGGTTATCTGAAGGAAACACGATGTCGAAAAGGAACAACCGCCCCCCGGTTTTAATCATTTGAGCGGCCCGCCTCAGGCCAACCTGTTTCCAATGGTCCGGTAAATGGTGCAAAACCGCGACCGAAACCATCGCATCCACCAATTCATCCCGATGTTCGTATGAGAGAAATCCTCCCCTTCGACAGAAAACGTTCTCCAGGCCGGCTTTTTTCAGTTTGGTCCGACATACCTCCAACATGGCCTCGGATACGTCCACGGCGTAGACCCGTTTACAGCACTTCGCCGCGGACACCGCGAACGCACCGGTCCCGGCCCCCATGTCGATGACCGTGCTGTCCGGTCCAAGTCCAAGCTGGTTGACGATCGTGGCAGTAGCTTTTTCGTAGTCCCGGAATCGTTGGTGCATTTCATCATATCGCTGTGCTTCCGCGACATCACTGTAATTGACTCCGGCAGTATTAATTTCGTTATATATCCACGTGGGCGGTTTATGGTTCATAGTTTACTCAGCGTCAGTAGTCTTTCCAGCCGTATAACAATGATTATACAGTCTGTATAAAAAGGCAACCCCGGACTGTTTCTTTCCGTATGAGAAATGGCCAAGTCTTCTTATCCCATAATCTTGGCTCCGTCATATCAACCCGTTGCTGATAAACCGTTAATTGTCTCCAAGGGCTGATAATTATGGGAAACGGCCCGGTTTTGGCTAGACAGGCCAGGTATTGGTCAAATGGACGAACTCCTCAATGCTCAGGGTTTCAGCCCGCCGCTTCGGATCCAGACCGGCCGCGGTTAAACCGGCCTGAACCTGCTCCGGGGAAAACATCGAGCCCAGGGCGTTTTTCAAGGTTTTTCGTCTTCGGGAAAAACCGGCGGCCACGATGCAGCGGAAGAGAGGTTCCGATTTGACCGGCGGCTCGGGCCTTTTTTTAAAAGTAAGGCTTAACAAGGCCGAACTGACTTTGGGGCGAGGGTGAAAAACTTCAGGCCCCAGCTCCATCAGGCGCTCGACTTGGGCAAAATAACCGACCATCACACTCAACCGGCCGTAAACCTTGGTTCCCGGCCCGGCGGCCAGGCGGTCGGCCAGTTCCTTTTGGAACATCAAAACGGCCCGGGGGACCACCGCCCGGCTGTCCAGAAGTTTAAACAGGATCGGCGTGGAAATCTGATAGGGCAGATTGCCCCAGACCTGGAAGGGCCGGCCCATGTCCGTGGAGAGCGCCGGCAGATCCACCTTTAAAATATCCTCTTGAATCACTTTAAGATTACTTGGAAAAAGGGGGCCCAGTTGATCCTCCAAGAATTTGGCCAGACCCCGGTCCAGTTCGACCGCCGTGACCAGACAACCGGCTTCGAGCAGGGGCCGAGTCAAACCGCCCAGCCCCGGGCCTATTTCGAGAATAAATTCTCCGGCTCCGACGCCGGCTCGGGTCACGATCCTGCGGGCCAAGCCGGGGTCGGCCAGAAAATTCTGGCCTCGGGTCTTATGGGCGGCCAGGCCCTGTTCGATTAACAATCTCCGGGGAGAGGTCAAGCTTCCTCCTGATCTTGGCTCTTTCCCATTCCTGGAGCTGCTTGACGTATTTGAAAGTGAAAAAATAGGTCAAGGGAACCAAGACTATACTCATAATCATACCCCCGAACAAAGCGGCCAGGCCCAAGTCAAGCCCAAGTTCCAGGATATGATCGAAACTCCCGCGAATCGGCAACTGAATCCCATGGCCGTAAGGAGTCAAGACCCGGCCGATCAGGAAAAAGACCGTGTAGAAAAAGGGAATGGTCAGGGGATTGGTGATCCACACCCCGATGGCCGCCGCCACGAGGTTTCCCCTCAAAAGCAAGGCCAGCGGCACGGCGATCATGGTCTGAAAAGGCACCGTCGGGGTCAAGCCGACAAAAACCCCGGCGGCCAGACCTCGGGCCACGCGGTCGGGGGTGCCGGGCAAAAAGATGAGGCGGAGATAAAAGTAGCGGATTTTTCGGCCCAGCAGCTCGAAAAAGCCTCGGTTCAGTCTGCGGCGGGCCATCGGGAATAAGCGTCAGCGGCCGGGTCCAGGCGGCGGCCGGCGGTCAGGTGATGATAACCCAGGGCGGCGATCATGGCTCCGTTGTCCGTGCACAGGTGGATCGGAGGCAGGATCAGCCTCAAGCCGAAGGTTTCAGCGGTTTCAACCGCCCGTCTTCTCAGTTCCCCATTGGCCGCCACCCCGCCGGCCAAAATCAATCCCTTCACCTCGACCCGTTCCAGGAACATGGATGTTTTATGGGTGAGCACTTCCACCACCGCCGCTTGAAACGAGGCGGCCATATCCCTTAAATCCCGCTCTTTCATAACAGACCGGTCAGATTCCTTGGAGACCAGGTTGACCACGGCCGTCTTTAGGCCGGAAAAAGAAAAATCAAGGCCCTGATTCCACATGGGGCGAGGCAGATCAAAACGGGTCGCGTCTCCCGCGGCCGCCCATTCTTCAATAACCACCCCGCCAGGATAACCAAGGCCCAACAACTTGGCCACTTTATCGAAGGCCTCGCCGGCGGCGTCGTCCCTGGTCCGGCCCACCAGCTCAAAATGCAAATAATCCTGAACCAGATACAAGTTGGTGTGTCCTCCGGAGACGACCAGGGCGGCCAGGGGAAATCCGATGGTCTTCTGATTCAAAAAACCGGCGGCTACGTGTCCATAAAGGTGATTCACGCCGACTAACGGCAGGCCGGTGACCAGGGACAAGGCCTTGGCCAGATTGAGGCCGACCAGCAAGGAACCGACCAGGCCCGGCCCTTGGGTCACGGCCAGACCATCCAGGTCGCCCAGCTTCAGTCCGGCTTGGGTCAGGGCCTCCTCCACCACGGGAAGAATGACTTCCACGTGACGGCGGGAGGCCAGTTCAGGGACGACCCCGCCGAACCGGCCGTGGAGTTCGAACTGGGTCCGAACCACGTTGGACAAAACTATCCGGCCGTCTTCGACCACGCCGGCCGCGGTTTCGTCACAGGAAGTTTCCAGACCCAAGATTTTCATAGTATCAAATTTTTAGACAGAAAATTCCCCGAGGCACAACCCGGCCTCGGGGAAAATTTTTTTCCGGAGAATACTCTCGATTCTGAATTAACTCAAAATTATCTCATTCCCTGAATGAATTCCTCAGCCGTTTTGACGTTTTCCTTGCTCCCGATGATCAGGGGCACCCGCTGATGGAGTTCCTGGGGAATGATGTCCAAAATTCTTTGATGGCCGGTGCTGGCCGCCCCGCCGGCCTGTTCAACCACCAGGGCCATGGGGTTGGCCTCGCACATCAGCCTGAGTTTGCCGGCGGGTTTGCGGGGGTCTCTGTGGTCGGCCGGGTAAAGGAAAATGCCGCCGTATAGAAGGTTGCGATGGAAGTCGGCCACCAGAGAACCGATATAGCGCGAAGTATACGCTTTGTGATGACCGGCCTGTGGGTCTTTGAGAAAGTTGATGTATTTTTGAACTCCTTCATCCCAGTGGTTGTAATTGCCTTCATTGACTGAAAAAATGTTCCCGCGCGCGGGGATACGGATATTCTCCTCGGACAACAGGAATTCCCCGACCGAAGGGTCCAGGGTGAAGCCGTGCACCCCATTGCCGGCGGTATAAACCATAACCGTAGAAGAACCGTAAATAAAATAGCCGGCGGCCACTTGGTTGTAGCCGGGCTGAAGCGCGTCTTCCAGATTGCCTTCGCCGTCACCCGGGGTCAGTCGTCGAAAAATGGAAAAAATAGTCCCGATGCTCACATTGGCGTCTATGTTGGAACTGCCGTCCAGTGGGTCAAAAATCACCACGTAATTCCCTTTGCGGTATTGACGGGGGATAGATATGAGGTCGGCGTCCTCCTCCGTGGCCATGGCGCAGACCTCGCCGCAGGTCTGGAGGCGCCGGATAATGGTGTCGTTGGCATAATCATCCAGTTTCCTGACTTGTTCGCCTTGAACGTTCTGCTGGCCGGTGAAGCCTAAAATATTCACCAAGCCGGCCTTGTTCACCTCCCGTGAAATGATCTTGGCGGCGACGATCAGGCCGTTCAGCAGACGGGTGAAGGCGCCGGTGGCCGCGGGGGTCTCTTTTTGAGTCAACAGGAGGTGTTCAATTACAGTCATTCCCAAATTCATGGATTACCCCTCCTTATCTTTAATAATTGACATAAAAATAATATCACGGCTGAAGGATTAAGGCAATTTTCTCGGTTCGGGTCGGTCGGATTCTGGGCGGTCTTTACAGAAACGTGCGGTTCGAGCCTCCGGTTCAGCCGCCGGAGTCCGCCAAGGAGATGCAAACGAATGGTCGGAAAATATTAATCTTTTTACGTCCAAGTCCTTTGACCCGGATCAGGTCATCCACCGCGACGAAAGGTCCGTTGGCCGCCCGGTCGGCGGCGATCAGACGGGCCGTGGCCGGCCCCACGCCCGGCAGCAAGACCAAGTCCCGGAGCGAAGCCCGATTCACGTTCATCCTTCGGCCCAAAGCCAAGGATAAACCTTCCCCTATAGACCGCCATTCAACCTCACCGGAGGACCGGTTGACGACCACCCTGGTTCCATCAGGAATTCCGGCCGCGGGCAGAGTCATAACGGGGCCTCCCCAACCGGCCGCTTGAAAAATCTCGGCCGGGGTCGGTGGTCGGGGGAAGACAAGCAAGCACCGGCCTCGACCCGAATCTATCAACTCGATCCAGACCCGCGCTTCCCGTTGCGGGTCGTCAACCAAGCGGGTTGCCGCCCGCCAGTTTCCGCTCCAGCCCAGGCCGATCAGGGCCGCTCCCAGAAGAATCAAAACCCCGGTCCGGTTTTTGATAACGATCAGCCGCCGCCCCTTTTTTTCGATTTTTCGTCGCGGTAAAGTTTATAGGTGATGCTGTCCACCAAGGCCTGCCAACTAGCTTCCAGGATGTCGTGGGATACGCCCACGGTGCCCCACTTGTCTTCTTTATCGCCCGATTCGATCAAGACCCGGACCTTGGCCCCGGTGCCCTTGGTCCTGGCCGGCAGGACCCGGACTTTATAATCTTCCAGTCTCATTTCGGTCAGTTCCGGGTAAAAAGTCTCCAGAGCCTTGCGAATGGCGTTATCCAAGGCGTTGACCGGTCCGTTGCCCACCGCCGCTGTGTGTTCGACCTTCCCGCCGACCTCGACCATGATGGTCGCCTCGGCCGTGGGAGGCTGGTCCTCTCTCAATTTCTGGTCGATAACCCGAAAGCCCAAAAGTTCGAAGTATTTTCTCTGGGTGCCCAAGGCCCGGTTCATCAGAAGTTCAAAGGAAGCCTCGGCGCCGTCGAACTGGAAGCCCTGGTTCTCCAAGGCCTTTATTTCTTTTAGAATCTGCATGACAAGCGGGTCACGGGATTCGATGTCCAGTCCGTATTTTTTCGCCTTGTTTAAAATAGTGCTCTTGCCGGACAGGTCCGAGACCAGGATTCTCTGAACGTTGCCCACCAACTCGGGCCTAATATGTTCATAGGTCTCCGGATTGCGCTGGACCGCGCTGATGTGGATGCCGCCCTTGTGGGCAAAGGCGCTCCGGCCCACGTAGGGTTGGAACATATTGTGTTGCCTATTGGCCAGCTCGTTGACAAAACGGCTGACTTCCACTAATTGGGACAGCCCGTCCTCCACCAGGCAGGTCCGCCCCATTTTAAGGATCACCGCCGGAATAATGGAACAAAGGTTGGCGTTGCCGCAACGTTCGCCCAGTCCGTTAATGGTTCCTTGAACGTGGACGACTCCGGCCTCGACGGCGGCCAGGGTGTTGGCCACGGCCAGTTCCGCGTCGTTGTGAGCGTGGATGCCCAAGCGGACTTTGGGCAGGCGGCGTTTCACCTCTTTGATCATTTTAACCAGGTCGCTGGTCAAGGCCCCCCCGTTAGTGTCGCATAGGACCAGGGTGTCGGCCCCTCCGGCCACGGCCGCCCGCAACGTGGCCACGGCATATTCCTTATGGCCTTTAAATCCGTCAAAAAAGTGTTCAGCGTCAAAGAAAAGGGTTTCGACCCGGGGCCGGAGAAACTTGAGAGAATTTTCTATGATTTCCAGGTTTTTTTCCAAGGAAGTCCTTAAGGCGTCTTTGACGTGGACGTCCCACGATTTGCCGAACAGGGTCATGGTCCTGGTCCGGGCCGTCAAAAGGGCCTTAAGGTTGGCATCATTTTCCGGGAGGTTGGCCGGACTATGAGTGCTGCCGAAAGCGACCACTCGAGTCCTCTTCAGGTCATAATCCCGGATTTCCTTAAAAAAAGCCATGTCCCGAGGGTTGGACCCCGGCCAGCCTCCCTCGACGAAATCCAGACCGAAACGGTCCAGGCGCAAGGCGATGCGGACCTTGTCCTCGGCCGTGAAGTTTATGTCTTCGGCCTGGGTGCCGTCCCGGAGGGTGGTGTCGTAAATTTCGATAGGTTTCATCTAGCTTTTGTCCAACTCAAAAGCATCGTGAAGGGCCCTTACGGCCAGCTCCGTGTATTTTTCACTAATGACGCAGGATATCTTGATCTCCGAGGTGCTGATCATGCGGATGTTGATGCCTTCCCCGGCCAGGGCGGCGAACATCTTGGTGGCCACGCCGGCGTGGCTGTGCATGCCCACGCCGACGATGGAAACCTTGGCGATGCTATCGTCGCCCAGAACCCTTTCCGCCCCGATATCCTCGGCTATGCCCCTGAGCAGGCTCATGGCCTTCTCAAAATCCGTCCGGGGCACGGTGAAAGTCACGTCCGTCTGCCCCGGGGCCCCGGCGCTGGTGTTCTGAATAATCATATCTATGACAATGCCGGCCGCGGAAATTGGAGTAAGGATTTTCGCGGCCATGCCGGGCTGGTCGGGCACCTTGGTCACGGTAATCCGGGCTTCATTCTTGCTGTAGGCCACCCCGGAGACAATCTTAGCCTCCATTATCTCATCCTCCTCGACGATCATGGTTCCTGGTTCTTCAGTCTGGGAATGACGCACGTGAATGGGGACCCCAAACTTCATGGCGAATTCGACCGATCTGGTCTCCATGACCTTGGCTCCCAAACTGGCCATTTCCAGCATTTCCTCGTAAGAAATCCGCTCCAGTTTGCGGGCGCGGTGGTGCACGTTCGGGTCGGTGGTAAAAACCCCGCTGACGTCGGTATATATTTCGCAAACTTGAGCCTTAAGGGCCGCGGCCAGAGCCACCGCCGTGGTGTCCGATCCGCCCCGGCCCAAGGTGGTGATGTTGCCCCGCTCGTCCAACCCCTGGAAACCGGCGACGGTCACGATGCGACCCCGTTGGAGTTGATCCAAAATCCGCGAAGTATCGATATCAATTATTCGAGCTTTGCCGTAAAGGTCGTCGGTGACAATCTTGGCCTGAAAACCCAGCAGGGACCGGGCCTCCACCCCTCGGGCCTGACAGGCCAGGGAGAAAAGGGCGACCGAAACCTGTTCGCCCGTGGAAATCAAAACATCCACCTCCCTTGGATCGGGGCTGGCAGTCATCTGCCGAGCCAAACCCAGCAGACGGTCGGTCTCGCCGGCCATGGCCGACAGGACCACGACCATGTCGTGGCCTTCCCGTTTCCGTCTTATGACCCGATCGGCCACCTTTCCGATCAAATCAAGGCTGCCGACCGAAGTTCCCCCAAATTTTTGGACCACTAACGCCATACTAAGTCTCTAACCTCCCTTTGGACCAAACTGATTTTATTTCCCTGATCATGTCTATATATTCCGGACCGATCGACCGAAGAATCGCCCTGCGTCCGCCGGCGGGTTCGACCAGCAGTTCAACCTCCAAACGGGGCCGGGGCAAATCCGGCTCGATCTTCTCGGCCCATTCCAGCACGGTCACCCCGTCATGGGTAAAATATTCGTCCAGGCCGGTCTCGAAAAATTCGTCAGCTTCGATGCGGTAGCAATCCAAATGAAACAAAGGCATCCGGCCGGGATATTCGTTGGCCAAGGTGAAGGTGGGGCTGACCACCGGACATTCCGGGGGCACGCCCAGGCCCAAGGCCAATCCCTGAGTCAGGCAGGTCTTGCCCGCGCCCAGGCTGCCGGTCAAAGCCACTATGGCCGGAGCCTCCAGTTTCTCGCCGATCAACCGTCCCAGCCGGATGGTTTCCTCCGGACCGGGTAAGAACAAGGCCGTTTCCATTCCTACCCGAACTCAGTGGAGCAAGGATTTTACGATGTCCAGTTTGCCGATCACGCCGACCAGCCGGTCATCCTTGACCACGGGCAGGGTATGAATATTCTTTTCGGTCATGATGGTGGCCACTTCTTCCAGCGGGGTATCCGGTTCGACCGTCACCACCTTGCGGCTCATGATGTCGCCCACCACCGTTCCGGTGATCTTGCTGATTTCAGCCTCGAGTCTTTCCGTGCCTTCCAAATAAATGACCCAATCGAACAAGGTTATGGCCGTGGGAATATGAAGTTTTTTATTCTGAGCCACCAGGTCGCTCTGGGAGACCACGCCGACGACCCGACCCTCTTGATTCACCACCGGGGCGCCGCTGATCTTATTGAGGGTCAATATTTCCGCCAGTTCCCTGATCCCGGTTTCCGGACCGACGGTGATGACGCCAGTCGACATGATATCCGCGGCGGTCAAACTCATAAGTTGCCATCCTCTCTAAGGATCACTAGATTATCCTCGCCTCGGCCGAAGTTCCGGCCGCCGGCTCTCAGGCAATGAATCTGCTCCAAAGCCCGGGCAGTCTCTCCAATAAATCCGAAGCCAGCAGCCCGACCGGTCCTTTTTCCTCAGCCGTCTGGTCCGCGGCCAGGCCATGCACCAAGACCGCTAATCCGGCTGCATCAAGGGGGGCGATCCCTTGGGAGATCAAACCGGCGATCATCCCGGTCAGTATATCCCCCATGCCCCCCGAAGCCATATGCGGGCCGCCGGTGGTGTTGAGAAAAAGCCGTCCGTCCGGAGCGGCGACCACGGTCCGATGGCCCTTCAAGACGACGATCACGCCGTGACTCCGGGCAAAATCACCGGCCGCGCCCAGGCGGTCGGCCTGGACTTGAGCGGGAGACCGGCCGATCAAGCGGGCCATCTCGCCCGGGTGAGGGGTCAACACCACCTCGCCTTTGGCTTTTTTCAGAATTTCCGTTTGCCCGGCCAAGGCGTTCAATCCGTCGGCGTCGATCACCAGGGGCAATTCCACCGTTTGCACCAGGGATCGGACCAGTTCGGCCGATTCCGGCCTGGTCCCCAGCCCCGGTCCCAGGGCCAGGACCGACTTGCCCCGGGCCAGCTCCAGAATCCGGTCCAGGGACTGGGAGGCCAAAAAGCCCGGTTCTCCTTCAGGCAAGGGTTCGGTCATCACTTCAGTCACTTTTTCTTCCAGGATCGGATTGAGGCCGGCCGGAACAGCCAAAGTGACCAGGCCCGCTCCGGTCCGGGCCGCCGCCAGGCCGGTCATGGCCCCGGCCCCGGTCTTGCCCGGAGAACAAGCCACGATCAAGGCGTGGCCGTAATGGCCCTTGTGACCATCCCCGGCCCTGGGGCGAAGCAAGCCGACCAGGGTGTCTTCCAGCAACAACTCCTTGCCCGGATCGGCCTCAGCCAGGACGTGCGGCGGAATCCCGATGTCCACGACTTCCAACCGGCCGGCCAGGTTCTCGCCGGGGGCTAAAAGCAAGCCCACCTTGGGCAAGCCGAAGGTCACGGTCAGGTCGGCTTTTATCGCCGCGCCTAATATTCGGCCCGTATCGGCGTCCAGACCCGAGGGCACATCCACGGCCACGACCGGCCCGGCGGCCTGGTTGACCAGCTCGATGACCCGACGGTACAGGCCCCGCACTTCCGTGTTGAGACCGGTCCCGAGGATGGCGTCGATGATCAAATCGGCCTCGCCCAGGTCGAAGCCCTCCAAATGGGCTTCTTCCCGGACCTCCACGATTTCCAGGCCCATATTTAGAGCAATATCCAGATTTATTCGCGCGTCGCCCTGAACCGCGCCCCGCTCGGCCAAAAGAACGACTTTGACTTCAGCCAGCCAGCCGTGGAAGATGCGGGCCATGACCAGGCCGTCGCCGCCGTTGTTGCCCCGGCCGCAGAGGACCACGATCTTCCGGCCGGCCAGGTCGCCGAAATATTGCCTGGTCAAAACGGCCGCCCCCCGGCCGGCGTTCTCCATGAGGACCACCCCGGGGATCCCGCATTCAAAAATAGTTTTGTGGTCCAAGCGTCTCATTTCCTCGGCGGTGCAGAACTTCATCTCAAACCTCGATGACCACGAAGGCCTGGGCCAGGCCGTCCTCGTCGGTCAGGGTCAGGTGGCTGGCCCGAAGACCGATCCGCCGGGCCGCCTGCTCGGCCGTGCCCCGCAAGACCAGGCTCGGTTTGCCCCTCTGATCGTGGGTTACCTCGATGTCACGCCATAAAAGTCTGCCGCTGCGCAGACCCAGACCGACCGCCTTGGAAAAGGCTTCCTTGGCGGCGAAACGCAAGGCCAGACAGGCGGCCGGACAGGCCCTGGCCCGGCAGACCTCGACCTCGGCCTGGGTGAAAATCCGTTCCTCAAACCGCCGGCCCCAGCGGTCCCAGACCCGAGCGATACGGTCGATCCGAATAAGATCGGCTCCGACGCCGTAAATCATCTTGCCCCTGAAAAAGGCTTCCCCGCCGCCTTCACAGCGACCGGACCAGCTCAGCCATGTCCCGGACGGCCCGCTCCAATCCGACCAGGACCGCCCGGGAGATGATGTTGTGACCGATGGAATACTCCTCCACTTCCATCAGCCCGGCAAAACGTTTAATATTGACATAGTTGAGTCCGTGACCCAGGTTGACCCTCAAACCGAGATTCGCCGCCGCCTTGACTCCGGCCACGATCTTATCAAAAAGCCGGTCCGCTTCTTCATCGTTTCGGACCTCGGCGTAATGGCCGGTGTGTATCTCGACGAAATCAGCCCCTGTATCCTTGGCCGCCTGAATCTGATCCGGCTCGGCGTCGACAAAAAGACTGACCAGGATACCGGCCTCATGCAGACTCCCGACGGTCCGGCTGACATGCTCTTTCTGGCCGGCCACGTCCAACCCGCCTTCCGTGGTCAGTTCCCGCCTTTTTTCGGGCACCAGCGTGGCCATGTAAGGTTTGGTCTCCCGGGCGATCCGGATCATCTCTTCCGTGGCGGCCATCTCCAGGTTCAGCTTGGTCTTAACAGTCTCCTTGAGGAGTCTGAGGTCCCGGTCCTGGATGTGGCGCCGGTCTTCCCGCAGATGCACGATTATTCCTTCCGCCCCGGCCAGCTCCGCCAGAGCCGCGGCGGCCACCGGGTCCGGTTCGGCCCCGCCGCGGGCCTGCCGCAAGGTGGCGATGTGATCGATATTGACCGCTAGTCTTGCCACTTTTCCTCCTTATATTCCGAATCCCGCCTCCGATTTTTTCCCCCGGACGACGCCAAGCCTCGATGGATAGGCTACACGCTCCCGTTAGCAAAAAAAATTTTATTTCTCAAGACCTATGTTACCGAAAACTTAGATTCAATTAAAGCGGGATTTCGATCTGGACGCGCTTAGAACTTCGCGGTTCGGTCCGTAACCGCCCAGGAAAAAGGCGCCCGGCCAAAAAGCCGGGCCTCCATTTGAACCCCTTTTAGGTCCTTGGGGCTCAATGTCCCAAGACCTTCATCAACTCAATACTTCTGGCCTCCATCCGGGCCGCTTCCTCGACCGAGACTTCGTGGTCGTAACCCAGCAAGTGAAGGATACCATGAATTAAATAGAAATCAAACATTTCTTCCGGCGAATAGCCGCAGTCTCCGGCCTCGGCCGCGGCCCGTTCCGCCGAAATGATGACGTCGCCTAGCAATCCGGGGTTGACCTCGGAGAATTCCCCTTCCAACATGGGAAAAGCCATGACGTTGGTCGGACCGTCCCGATGGAAATATTCCTGATTCAGACGGCTGATCCCGGCGTCGTCCACCAGGACCAGGGAAAGCTCCCCCTCATGACATCCCAAGGCGTCTAAGATCTTCCTTGCCCGGCTCTTGACCGGGCCGGCCTTTATCGGGAATTTCTTTTGCCGATTGCTTAGTCTGATGGTTACCATTGGCTGTTTTGGCCCGAGGCGCACTCTCTTTGGCGGGTTGTTCCGGATAGTCGATCCGGCGATGGTAAATGCCGGTGAGGATTTTGTTGAAACTGCGGGCGATTAAGTGCAGGTCCTTAAGAGTCAATTCGCATTCGTCGAGCTGACCGTCCGAGAAAATGTTATTGATCAGCTTTTGGACCATGCCTTGGACCCGGGCCGGGGTCGGCTCGGTCAAGGTCCGTCCGGCGGCTTCGACTACGTCGGCCAGCATAACCAGACCGGCCTCCCTGGTCTGGGGTTTGGGTCCGGGATATCGGAAATCTTCGATATTGATCTCCGGCTGATCTGGCGTTCGACCATCCTGGGCTTTCTTGTAAAAATAGGCGATAAGACTGGTTCCGTGATGCTGCTGGATGATGTCCACTATCTCTTGACTTAATTTGTGCTGCCGGGCCAGCTCAACCCCATCCTTGATATGGGAGATCAAGATCAAGCTGGACATCGAGGGAGCGAGTTTTTCGTGTTTGTTCTGGCCGGCCCCTTGGTTCTCCACGAAATACAAGGGCTTCTTCAATTTACCTAAATCGTGGTAATAAGCGCTGACCTTGGCCAAGAGAGGATCGGCCCCGATGGCTTCCGCGGCCGCCTCGACCAGGGCCCCCACGATCACGCTGTGGTGATAGGTCCCTGGGGCCTGGACCATCAGTTCACGGAGAATCGGCCGGTCAAGGCTGACCAGCTCGAGAAGTTTTATGCTGGTGGTATAACGGAAAAGCATCTCGAAAAAAGGAATCAGTCCGGTCACCGTTATTCCGACCAGGAGACCGTTCAAAACGCCGGCCCCCAAGCCCAACAGGGTGTCTTTGGAAATAAAGGTCTGGTGAATCAGGGCCAAGGCGGCTACGGAACCAATATTGACCAGGCTGATCAGGGCCCCGGATTTGATGATCGTCCCTCTTTCCCTTACTCTGGCGACCCCGGCCAAACCGGCGATGGTCCCTAAAAAGAAATAAAAGAACAGTTCCAGTCCATGGTCGGTTAAAAGAGCGGTCAGGGCCGAAACGATGACCGAAAAAATCAACCCTACCGAAGGGCCTAAAAATATCGCGGCCAGCATGCCCCCGGCCGCGACCGGTGTCAGGTAAAGAATCGTCGGCCGACTCAGATCGGTCCAGTTCCGTCCCATGGCTTCCCCGACCTGAGAGGCCGTGAAGGCCAAAAGCAGGTTCAAAACCAAAAGAGTGGTCAGAAAGATAAGGTCCCGATCCTTTAATCGGACCTTCCAAAGAATCCTCAAACCGACCAGGTAGGTGACGACCAGAAAAACAGTCACCATCAGCAGAATCCCGCCCGCCTTGGAAAACCAGTCCCGCTGGTCCGACTGGCTGGCCTGGGCTTCAAGTTTCTGTCTGGCCAACCAATCCACCTTTTCGCCCTCCCGGACGATCATCTCTCCTCGTTTCACCCGGAAAAAGACCGGGGCCACCTCGCGCACCGCCGCCTCTCGTCTGGCCTCGGTTTCCTGCCGATTTATGGTCAGGTTGGGCCAAAGCATGGCCTGGGCTGCGGCGACCATGGCCTTGATCTGTCGGGGGCCGAAATCGTCACGATGAAGCAGGGCTCTTTCCATCACAATCCGGCGAGCTTCTTCAAGGCTATGAAAAATGCCGAAATAGGAAATCAAGTCTTCTTCTTTTGAATAAATCCGCCTGACCAGGACCCCGGAACCTGACTGCTCGAGCAGAACCCCACGATCGGCCACTATGCCTCTCTCTAAAAAATCACCAAATAAAGAAAGAATGATCCGTTCCACCTGGGGCGAAAATCTTGCCTCCGCCAGGGTTTCAAACAATTTGTCCTCCGGGTCGAAATGAAAGGCCAGGTGGAATTTTTCCGCCAGTTGGGTCAAGAGAGCCTGGTCGGGGCTATCCATTGAATCCGGGGAGGAAAAGAGGGGGTTGGAGGCTGGAGGTGTTTGAAGTATTTTCCGACCTTGGCCGAAAAGTTCATGGATTCTGGCGGTCGCCTTTTGACCGGCCTGGTCGTCCAAGTCGAAAACGGTGGGGGCGTTTCGGCCGACCGCTTGACGCTTTTCTTCGGTGGCCATTCGGTCCAGAACCATGAATTCCTGTTTGGCCTTGATGTCCCGATCGGCCACGTCGCCGACATTGAGCAGGCTCTTATCGCTTTGGGGCGCCGGCAAAATCAAAAGGACCGCGGTCAAAGCCACAACGAGGATCAGGCTGAAACGGACGAGAAGAGGGTTGACCTTAACGGTCTGAGCGGCGGCCAGGCGGCCGGACTGCCCCTTTTTCTTGGGTGAGCCCAAAATAAAAAGGCGACGAACCTTTTTTTCTGTTTCTGTCGCCATATCGTTCACCTGAGAGCCTGAAAACTTCAGGCTCCGGAAGAACGGCGGACATCCCGCCGCTCGTATGCCTTAATGATCTCCCGAACCAGTCGGTGCCGGACCACGTCTTTTTCGGAAAAATGAATGAAAGAGATGCCTTCTATCCCAGGCAAAATTTCACGGGCCTCGACCAGTCCGGAAACCTTTCCCTCGGGCAAGTCGGTCTGGGTCACGTCTCCGGTAATGACGGCCTTGGAGGAGAACCCCAACCGAGTCAAAAACATCTTCATTTGTTCGGTGGTCGTATTCTGGGCTTCGTCGAGGATAACAAAGGAATCATTAAGAGTCCTGCCCCGCATGAAGGCCAACGGCGCCACTTCGATCACACCTTTGGAGAGAAGACGAGAAGCTTTTTCAAAGTCCATCATGTCATGAAGGGCGTCATAGAGCGGGCGCAAATAAGGGTTGACCTTCTCAAACAAGTCTCCCGGCAAGAAACCCAGTTTTTCACCGGCCTCGATGGCCGGACGGGTTAAAATTATGCGGTTGAGTTCACCGGATGTCAAGGCCGCCACCGCCATGGCCATGGCCAGATAGGTCTTGCCGGTCCCGGCCGGACCTATGCCGAAGACAATATCCATGGCTCGAATGGCTTCAATGTAATCCTTTTGGGTTTTGCTCTTGGGGGTTATGACCCGCTTGTGGCCGGTGATGTAAACGGTGTCGAGGAAAATATCCTTGAGAGTGACTTTTTCCCCGCTGGACACGATACGGACGGCGAAATCTACATCCTGACCGTAGATCGGATAACCTTCTTTCAACAGCTCGTAAAGCTCGGTCAGGACTTGCCGCGCCAGGCTCATCTCCAGGGGATCGCCCTCAAAAAATACGGTGGAGCCGCGCGAGTGAACGCGAAGTCCGATTTCCCTTTCAAGGAGTTTGAGATGGGCGCCTTGTTCGCCGAACAAGGAACGGGCCAGCCTGGCATCTGGGAAAGTGACCCGATTGTCGGACACTTCTACAACATTAGTGTTTTGGGTGTTCACCTGGGCTGAACCCCATTACCCAAAACTTGAACTAAAACTCGACGCCGCCTGGGACGGTTGTCGAAATCCAGAAGGACGATTTGCTGCCAGGTCCCCAACATCAGACGGCCCTCCATGACCGGAATGTTTAAAGAAGGCTTAAGCAAGGCCGCCCTGACATGAGCATACCCGTTGCCGTCGCCCCAGCGCCGATCATGATCATAGCCTATACCTTCGGGGGCCAAACGTTCAATGGCCTTGACCAAATCGTTCAAAACCCCGCTTTCGTATTCGATGGCCGTCACGGCGGCGGTCGAACCGGGGACGAAAACCGTGGCCGATCCGTCTTTTATTCCGCTTTGTTTTAAAACCTCCCGGACTTCAGCGGTCAAGTCCAGGACGTCGGTTCCGGCCGTCGTCTGAAAAAGGAGTTCGTAGTTTTTAATCGCCATGGGTTGGGCCATTGTCCTATGGCGGAGTGATAGCACAGCCCCTCAAAGGATGCAAGGGCAATAGTAAGAGGACCTCAGCGGCCTTAAACGCAATCTTACAGGAATATTTGAATAAATAGGTCAAAATACCTTGACGGCTCCCTTGATTTCTGTTATAAAGAAAACCAGCCACTGCGGCAGGAGCCCCCATGAACGGCTTGGACATCGCCCTTTTGGTTGTACTGTTCTTTTTTTTCATTCGGGGCATCTTTCGGGGCTTTGTTAAGGAAGTCACAAGCACGGCGGCCTTGATCCTCGGCCTGGTCCTGGCCTCCTCTTATTATCCCTACCTGGCCAAATACCTAGAATCTTTTCGTCAATTGACCGGCTACAGGGAAGTCGTCGCCTTCCTGGTCCTGTTTTTTGTGATCTTCTTTTTAATCAGCCTGTTGGGCATCCTGGTGGATAAAGTCATCAAGGTCGCCGTTTCCAACGTCACCAACGGTCTCCTGGGGGCCCTGGTCGCCCTTATCAAGGGCGTTTTAATGGCGGCCGTGGTTCTAATGGTCGCCACCACGTTCATCCGTCCGGACACCCCTTTATTCAACGACTCGGCGGCGTGGCCTTATCTGAAAATGGTGGCCCGGACCGTCAAAGAATTCGTTCCGCAAGAACTCCAACAGGCTTTGGAAAACAAATCCGGTTTGATCCCGGGCAATATAAAGGACATCCTGCCTGAAGGCCGATCCCCGAACCAAAAAGAAATACCTGAATGGAAACCGGTTAAACCCGAATCCGACCGGGAAAACTCCCCCGCCTGGCCCGGCTCCACCGGCCGTTGATTTATGAATCAATCGGTTTCCTCCGGCCTGGCTAAAATCCGGCAGGTCCTTGACCGGCTCCTGGACCCGGAATCCGGCTGTCCCTGGGACCGGCAACAGACTCCGGAGAGTTTAGGTCTTTATCTTCTGGAAGAAACTTATGAATTATTGGAAGCGATTGAAAACCGGGACCCGGACGGCGTCTTCGAGGAGATGGGCGATTGTTTCTTTATTCTCGGTTTTCTGGCCCGCCTCTTACAGAACCAAAGCGGCCTGGATGAAGACAAGGTCCTGGAGGCCGCAGCCGATAAGATCATTTCCCGTCACCCTCACGTCTTCGGCCGAAGCCCCTCCCTTAAAACCGCCGAGGATGTCCGAAATAAATGGCATCAACTGAAAAGAAAAGAGAAGGATGATTCTCTCCTCAATAGCGTGCCTCAAAACATGCCGGCCTTGCTCAGGACCCACCGCTTGACCGAACGAGCCGGGCGGGTGGGCTTTGACTGGGAAAACCCTGGAGCGGTCCTGGCCTCCCTTGACCAGGAGTTGGCCGAATTGAAAGAGGCCGTTCAAGTGGACGACCAGGCCCGTGTTCAGGCCGAACTCGGCGACGTCCTGTTCACTTTGGCCAATTTGGGACGGCACTTTAGAACCAACGCCGAAGACGCTCTCAATAAGGCCAACCGGCGGTTCACCAAACGATTCCAATATATCGAACAGGCCTTGGCCCGTCAGGGCCGCACCCTCGAGGAAACGACTTTAGCCGAAATGGACCGCCTCTGGGCCGAGGCCAAGTCTCAGGGATTATAAACCAAAAGGGGCCCGGTTCGGTCAGGCCATTCAGGTGAGGAAGCCTTCCCTCAAACTTATAACAAGTCGCCTTTAAACCAAGTTTATCCAAAGGTCATGGCGAGGAATCCCGCCCCGGCGGGATGACGAAGCCATCTCTTTTAATTTCAAGCTATTGCTTCGGTCCGTCCGTGACAAACCTCGCCATGACCTGATGGTTTCTTTATCTAGGCTACGAGGGCAACTTGGTATTATTCTGCTTTTTCGTTTTTCGGTGGAGGTCGAGGTTTAGGCCGTAATCCAAATAATCTTGGGATTATTCTTGACAGTGTGGATCGCCATGGCATAACATTTCAATTTCAAGGGGTTCAATCTGAAAGGAGGTGCGTGAAAAGTTATGGCCCATAAGTCAATGGTTCTGGCGGCATTAATCATCTTTTGCGGGGTTGTCTTCACGGCCGGACTCTTGATCGCCGCGGAAGTTCCCAATGAGGTGACGATAAATGACCCGGCTTACGGAGGTCAGAATAAAAAAGGCCCCGTCACATTGAGTCATAAAAAACATTCCACGGATTACGGCGTATCTTGCACCGAGTGCCATCACAACTATCAGGACGGCAAAAACGTTTGGAAAGAAGGGGACCCGGTCAAGAAATGCGGTGAGTGCCACCCGATGGACGAGAGTAAAGGCAAGCTATACAAGTTAAAGGCCGGCACCGCCTTTCATAACAATTGCCGCGAATGCCATAAAGCTCAGGACAAAGGCCCGTACAAGAAGTGCAACGAGTGCCACGCCGAGAAATAACGAGCTATAAAAAGATAAATCAACAAGATTAAAAGAGAAGACCCGCCCTTGTCCGGCGGGTCTTTTCTTTTAAAAAATAAGGACGCCTTTTCCAGAATTCGGCGTCCTTATGTCGAAAAAGAGCGGCGGGCGGCTTAGGTCTCAGTGACCGTAATGGCGCCTTCTTCACAAACTTCCACGCAACTCTCGCAACCAAGGCATTCGTCCATGTTGACCGGCTCGGCTTTGCCGTCAACCATCTCGTAAACGTCCACGGGACAAACCTCGACGCACTGTTCGTCTCCGACACATTTGTCTTTGTCAACTTCCACTAGCCAACCCATGCTGTTCCTCCTTAGCTAGGTAATATTAAAGCACTTTTTTTGAATCATCAAATCGTTTCACCCGGTTTTCCAACGCCTGTAAACAGACATTTTATCCGGCGATAATTCCATCTTTTCCGCAAGGATTCGGAAATCAAACGATTCAATATTTCCGGCCTCTTTGACAAATCAGCCTGACCTATACATTACGGCCCTTTGGGATGTCAAGAAAAAAAGGGCGGGGATAAATCTCATATTTTCTTGATTTTTTTGTTGTTATCCCCGGCCCCGGCGGCCCCGGTCCAATTGTAAATCCAGGCTTGGGTCCGACCAGGCTAGACCCGGTTCAAAAGGGCTAAGGCTTCCTGGGCCGCCCGGCCGACGGTTTTTGTCACCAATCGTTCATCTTCGTAAACGTTAAACCGGGCCGAATCAGAGACCAGGCGTCCGAGGTCCGGTCCGGCTGGTCCCCAACCCAGGCGGCCCAAAGTTCGGCAGGCTTCCCCCCGGATTTCGGCCTCTGGGGCGGTCAGAAACCTGATGAGCATCGGGCCGGTCCCTTCAACCAGGTCAGGCCGCACCGGGCCGACTCTTCCGATGGCCCAAATGACTCCCCTTTTGAAAGCAGGGACCTTGATCGAAGAAATTACGATAGGAAAAAAATCTTCAACCAGGTCCGGATCGTTGGCGCAGATCTCGCCCAAGGCCTGGGGAGCGGTCCAGCCGATGCTTCCGGAGTCGTCGTTCATGGTATAAATCAGGCGGGCGATGATCTTTTCCAAAAGGTGAGGGGCCTCCCGGGCCACCCAGCCCAAAGCCGAGACCGCCCGCCAGCGGACAAGTTCATCTTCATCAAATATAAGTCGGTTCAAGACGCTGACCACGCCACGGTCTTCAAACACCAGAGTCAACAAGCCCTGTTTATCATTATCGATAAGAAATCGGCGGACTAGGCTTTTCCGGGTCATGGTTTTACTTCTTGCCGCCCCGGCCTGTTCCGATCACCGCTGAACTTGGCGGCCCGGTCGACCAGGGCCTCGGCCCAGAGATTGCTGGTCAGGGCATGTAAGTGGGTGTAGGTCCCCAGGACATTGTTGACCACCAAACCGTCTCGGCCGTGATCAAAGCCGGCCCCTCGCTTGACGGCGAAAACCAGATTCACCTCTTTTGAATCATAATCGACCGGGCGGGAATAATGGAACTCATGTCCGACAAGTTCCTGTCCCGTCGGATAAAATGGGTTGGGCCGGTCGGCCCGGACAATGGTATATCCGTGACCCTGAGGCCTTTCCTCCAGGCCGAAAGACACGGGAAAAACCCCGGCCATGGGGTAAGCTTTGTCCTTGAGCAGCAGGGCCCGCCCCAGATACATCAACCCCCCGCACTCCGCATAAATGGGCAGGCCTGATTCGGCGGCCCGGCGGATGCTTGAACGCAGGCCTTCATTTCGGGCCAGGACCTCCGCCTGGGTTTCGGGAAAGCCTCCGCCTAAATAAAGAGCGTCCACCTCGGGCAAATCAGAGCTGGACAAGGAAGAAAAAACCACCAGCCTCGCGCCCAGGCGTTCGAGGGCTTCGAGATTTTCCGGGTAGTAGAACTGGAAAATTGAATCGCGGATAACCCCGATGCTGACCTGGGATTTTGTTCTTGACGGCGGGGACGGCCAAGGACTCATCGCCTCCCCCTGCAGATGGGGAGCGGAAAGGGCCGTTTGCCACAGGCGGTCCAAATCGATGTATTTAAAGGCCATTTCCGATAACAATTTCAAAACGCTTTGGGCCTTGGGATGTTCCTGATGGGGAATCAGCCCCAGATGCCTCTCCGGCAGGTCCTGATCGCGGACCCGGGGGACGGCGCCCAGGACCGGCATGCCGGTGGATTCTTCGATGGTCGAACGGATCAGAGCCTCTTGGCGGGAGGTGCCCACCTGGTTGAGAATCACCCCGGCCAGACGGACTTCCGGGTCGAACTGGCGGCAGCCCAAAACCACGGCGGCCAGAGTCCGGGTGACCTTGGTGCAGTCCAGGACCAGAATGGTCGGAACATCGAGCAGTTTGGCCAGTTGAGCCGTCGAGTAAGTGCCGGCCCGGTCGGTTCCGTCGTAAAGGCCCCGGTTCCCTTCGATAACCGCGCCATCGACGCCCCGAGCCGTGCGGAAGGCGAACGACCGCCGCAATTGCTCCGGACTCATCAGGTAAGGGTCCAGGTTATAACACTGCGAACCGGCGGCCTGAGCCAGCCAGCCGGCGTCAATATAATCCGGTCCTTTCTTGAAAGGTATGATCCGGAGACCCTGCTCCCGCCAAGCAGAAATCAGGGCCAAAGACAGGGTGGTTTTACCGCAACCGCCCCTCAAGGCGGCCACGACCAAACGGGGACACGCTCGGTTCACTCTGGCTCCGCCGGTACCTCCAACCAGCTATGCCCGGCGTAGCTGTATATGATTTTGCCTTCGGAGGTCAAGGCGGCGATGGCCGCCTTGACCTCTTTCTTGTCGACGCCCAGCGACCTGGCCAAGGTTCTGACCAGATCGCCGGGTTTCAGCTTTTTACCGCTTTGCGCCACCATTTCGAAGACTTTTTGTTTCAAGTCTTCAGGGGCCATAAGTTATTCGGTAAACCTGAACTGAGTGCTGTTCCGCCAGGTGGTCATGGCGAATCGATAGTCGTCGATATGATGAGTGGTAAACTCGAAGCCGGTCAGTTTGAACCACTGCTCCCAGCCGATCCGTTGAATCCACTCGCCCATGCGCTCGAAAGGCCGGGCGTTATCCGCGTATACCTTGACCATTTTCTTGACGTGTTCCACGGTTTCCGGCCAGCGCGGCGGGGTATTGGGCAGATAGGGCACGGCCAGCTTGGAGAACATGGGCATGGACCGGGCGTTGGACACCTTGCCGCCCACCCACAGGGCCACGCCGTCGCCATCGGGGTCGGCCAACGGCATGGCCGGGCACATGGTATAGCAGTTGCCGCAGAACATGCACCGTTCGTTGTTGACCTGGACCGATTTGACCTTCTTGCCTTCCTCTTCGAAGTTGTACGGCTTGATGGCCGCCGTGGGACAGGCCGCGATGGTCGTGGGGATTTCGCAGACGTTGAGCAGGCGGTCGTGCTCGACCAGCGGGGGTTTGCGATGGACGCCCAGGATGGAGATGTCCGAGCAATGCACCGCTCCGCACATGTTCAAACAGCAGGCCAAGGATATGCGCACTTTGGCCGGCAACCTCTTGTCATGGAAGTACTCGGCCAGCTCGTCCATGACCGCCTTGACGATGCCCGAGGCGTCGATGGCCGGCGTATGGCAGTGGACCCAACCCTGGGTGTGAACGATGTTGGTGATGCCGGCGCCGGTCCCGCCGATCAAATGGCCGTCGGCCTTAAGTTTGGCCTTGAGCGCCTTGAGCTTACCCTCATCCGTGACCATGAACTCGACGTTGTTCCGAGTTGTAAACCTCAGGTAGCCGTCGCAGAATTCATCGGCGATGGCCGCCAAGTCCCTCATGTGCAAAGTGGTCATCAGCCGGGTGGCGGCGATGCGCACGGTAAAAAGATTGGTGCCGGTTTCCGAGACGTGTTTCAGGACGCCGGGCTCCAACTCTTCGTGATACAACCACTTGCCGTAATTCTCTTTTATGACGTCGGGCCACATGGTGTCGTATTTCGGCGGCCCTATATCCGTAATCCGATCTTTCATTACATCGGCCATGTTTATTACCTCCTACAATCGTTAGGCCTGGTGCCTGGCCCGGTATTCTTCAAGGTTGCGCTCCCAGCCACCAGGAACTTCTTCCTCTCTGAAGAAAATGTAAGGATTGCTGCGCGGTTCTTTGATCATCTGGGGCAAGGGTTCCAATTCGACGGCTTCCAGGAAAGCCCGGTAACCCAGCCGCTGAATCAGCTCGCCCGTGCGCTCGCGGTTTTTGCCTTCTTCATCCCACCAGTCCCATAACTTCTCAATGAAGTCCTTCAGTTCCCGGTACTGGTCCTCGATCTCTTCGGCGCTGCCGTCCATCTTCATGAAGGGAATGACCACCGCGCTCATCTGGGCGCCTTCCAGGATCGGGGCCTTGGCGCCGATCAGGATGGTCGCTCCGGTGTCGGTCCCCGGCCGGAGGGCCTTGGGCATAACGTTGATGCAGTGCATGCAACGGGTGCAGTTCTTATTGTCGATGCTGATCTGCCCGTTCTCGTACGTAATGCACTTGGTCGGACAGAGACCGACGATGTGCTGCTGAATGTCCAAGCCGGCTTCGGCGTATTTCTTGACCTCGGCCTGGTTGACGCGGATGTCGTCCCGCCAGGTCCCGATGATGGAGCAGTCGGCCCGGGCAATGGCGGCCACGCAGTCATTGGGGCAGCCGGATATCTTGAATTTGAACTTATACGGCCAGGCCGGACGGTGCATTTCGTCTTGGTAAGTCATGGTCAGGCTGTAACAGATGTCCTGAGTGTCGATGCAGGCCCACTCGCAACGGGCCTTGCCCACGCAGCAGCTTGGCGTCCGCAGGGCCGAACCCGAACCGCCCAGGTCGAAACCGGCGGCCGTCAAATCGGCGAAGCAGGGCTCCAAGGCCTCGGTCCGGCAACCCAAAAAGATAATGTCCCCGGTGGAGCCATGCATGTTGGTGATCTTGCTGCCGTGCTTGTCCCAAATGTCGGACAGGGTCCGGAGAGCCTTGGACGAATAGAACTTGCTGGCCGGCTGGTTGATGCGCATGGTGTGGAAATGCTCGACCGCGGGGAACATTTGGGGAACGTCGCTGTAACGCCCGATGACGCCGCCGCCGTAACCGAAAACGCCGACAATACCGCCATGCTTCCAGTGACCGACCTTTTGCTTGTAGGACAGCTCGAGCTGGCCCAAAAGGTCGTTGGCCGTATCACTGTTGCCTTCAATGGCCGCCCGCTTGAGGTCCTTGACGAAACTCGGCCAAGGACCCTTTTCGAGCTCGTCCAAAAGAGGAGTCTTGTGAGTTAATGGCATAATTACCTCCATTTTTTTAGTAACATAATAAAGCCAAAGCCCGGTCCAACCGTGGCTTACTTTATCAAACCAAAGAAAAAAAAATTATATTGAGACTCCCGATGGTGAGACCCAACCTCAACCCAATAAGATCTCACCTCCTCCCCGTACTTTTTTTCACTAATCCATGCATAAAAAAATTTTCAGCCCTCGACCAAAAAATATCGTTTTGATAATCCACCGCTTTTATTGCCAAAAAAGGCCGATAAACACGATGGCTGATTATAGGTTTCCCCCTAATTTCTTGTCAACAAAAATCTGGATAAAAGGATACATCTTTACCTTGAATTAGTCGTCAACCTCTCTGAGACCGGATCAACCTTGTCGAAGGTTCAATCTTATAAATTTTCGCTGTCCCTGGCGCCGGGCAACATATAATAGGTCGTGCTGCCGCTGGACCAGTATTCAATCGAGCCGTCCATGATCATGGCCTGGACGACGTCTTTCATCTCCTTTTTCTTCAGGCCGATGCCCTTGGCGATGTCGCTCAAATAGTGCATCTTCTTGCCCCCGGTTGACTTTTTTTCTAAGAATTCCAATACTTTTCCCCTGATTTCAGCGTCGTCCATCTCTCGTCCTCCATGGATTTTAGTTCAGTAAAAAATCGGCTATCAGGTTTGGACTATATGACCCTTGAAAACCAAATGTCAAGAAACTTGTCTCATTTCTCACAATATCACCGCGGATCGGCGGATCAGTTCAGAGCGGTCCCCCGAATTGAGAAGGTTCCGGGGCCGACCCGGCGAGCCTTTGGATTTCCGCCCGGACCAGGCCGGCTTCTTTTTCCTTGCCCAAACCGAGATAAAGATCATGGGCCATCTCCAAATGAGGCAAAGCCTCGGCAATTTGCCGGGTTTTCAGAAAAGCATCGGCCAGACCGACCAATCCCAGGGCCATTCTTTCACGATCACCCATTTTTTCGGCTAAACCAATCATCTCCCGATAACCGGCCGAGGCTTCCTCGACCGCCCCGGCCGTGTTGAGCAAGGGGATGATCCTTTCCAGGAAGTACAAACAGCCGATACTGTCCTGGTGAGTTCGACATACTTTCAAACCTTCGCGGAACCTGGAGAGGGCCTGGTCCGGGGCGGCCTGATCCAGAAACAGGTCCCCCAGGCGATCCAGGACTTTGGCTTCCCCGTGAGGCTCTCGAAGCTGACGAAAAAGACCCAAGGCTTCGGCCAGATAGGTCGCGGCCAAGTCCGCCTTTCCGGACCGGACCGCCAGCCCGCCCAAATCAATCAGGACCTGGGCCAGTTCGCGGTCCAGTTGACCGGCCCGGCACACGGTCTGAGATTGATTCCAGAAATCCTCGGCCGCCTCAAAAACTTTTTCCTGATAATAAATGCGCCCGATATGATAAAGAGCCGCAACTCTGGCTTTCTGATCCCCTTGCGCCTCGGCTTCTTCCAAGGCTTCCTTCAAAACCTCCATCTGTTCGTAGGGGTCCACGTCGCCCACCTAGCCTTCGGCTTTCTTGATTCTCTCCCCCAGCTCTTGATCCACGGGATAATTCAGGGCCGCTGCTTCCCGATAATGACCGGCGGCCCGGTCCAGTTCGCCTTTTTCGCAATAGGCCGCCGCGAGATTATGGTGGGCCAGAGCAAAATCGGGCTGAAGGGCCAGGATTTTTTCGTACTGGACGATGGCCCCCTCCAAATCTCCCTGCTGTTCATGGACCCGGGCCAAGGAAAGCCGGGCCGGTATAAGTTGGGGATTCATTTCGATAGCCTGGGCAAAGGCCCGGCCGGCTTCTTCCAGGCGTCCCTGGAGCATCCGGGCAAACCCTATATTGTTGTGAGCCAAAATGGCTCGGGGATTGATCTTCAGGGCCTGCTCGTTGGCGGCCACGGCCTGGTCAAGTTTCTCCTGACGCAAGTACAAACCGCCGAGATTGATGTGGGCCTCGACCATCTCCGGATCCAGGTCCAAAGCCATTTTGAAAGCAAACTCGGCTTCTTCCAGGCTTTCCTTCTTGATGAAAGCCACCCCTAAATTATAATGAGCCGTCGCATTCTTGGGATTGGCTCCGATATATTGTTTGAGCCGGTCGATCAGACCGTCAAGCTCCAGGTCGTCGTTAAATTCCATTTATTTCTCCTGATTGAACAACCGGCCGAGGATGAGGCCCCGGACCCGGACCTCCGTTCCGGATGAGGAGTTTGATCGGTCCTCAGCCCGACCAAACCTTGACCAGAACCCGCCGGTGCCGGGGTCCATCGAATTCACAAAAGAAAATGCTTTGCCACTGGCCCAAGCGCAATTGGCCGTCTTCCAAAATAATCGTCACGGAGGGACCGATCAGGCTGGACTTGATATGGGCCGGGGAGTTGCCCTCGGCATGGCCGTAAACTTTGTCCCAGGGGACGATTTCATTTATGGTCTCCAAGATGTCGGCCTTGACGCTGGGATCGGACCCTTCGTTAATGGTGACCCCGGCCGTGGTGTGCGGTACATAGACCACGACCAGACCATTCCTGACCCCGCTCCGGCCGACCTGATCCCGGACCTGGTCGGTCATGTCGATCATTTCGGTGGTTTTCGAAGTCTTAACCGAAAATTCGGCTGCCACTGGCTCACCTCCAAATCTGTCTATCTTTCAGGCCGCCCTATCCCAGGTCCAGCTTGGGCAAAATAATTCGTCTGGACCGCCGCTCGCTCTCCTCGACCCTGTCCACTCGATCATAAATCAGATCGATGGAACGGCGGAGCAGGGCTTGCGTGAAATAGTGGGGCCTCAAGGGACTCGGCTCACGGTCAAGGTCCATGGCCGTGACCAGAGCGGCCTCGGCCAGAATCTTTTCGTTCGCCTGCCACAGCAACAAGGCCGTCTCTTCCAACTGGCGCTTGAGGACGGTCCTTTTCGGACCGTCAAAAATCCTGGCCCCGGCTTGTTCGAAAAGAGCCTTCCGCCGCTCCTCTTTCTGAATTTCGGACAAAATAAGTTTACTGTCTTCAACTTCATCCATCTGCTGAAAATAGGACGCCAACTCATCAACTAGAACAAACCCCGTGAAAAGCTCATGATCGAGAAGCTCATCCGCAACCCGTTCCAAGCTCGTTGCGGCCATGGTCTCATCCGGAGTCAAGTAATCGTAAACGGCCGGGCGGTCGGGCAAAGGGGGCTGACCGGTCAGGGTAATGAATTCTTCGTATTCTTTCGGAAGTTCCCGGCCCAGGTCCCGGGTCATGGCGGCGGCCTCCGTCAAAATAAACCGGCCATGGCCGGCCGGAACCTCAAGCATTTTTCCAAATTGGTCAAAGAGCCGGACCATGCGATTTAATTCACCACCGCTCATATACATGGTTTTAATATCCAAAAGCCCCTCGGACTGACTGATCAGGAAAAGGCCGGCATTGAAGCCGCCTCCGGGCGCGGGTAAGGCCATTAAACTTGTCCGGTTCTCGTAATCCTGATAAGCGCTCACGTAAGACTCGGTCCGCTTGGCGGAAAGCGGACGGAGCATGGACTTCCTCGCCGGTTTGACCTCTTCGGCGGCCCGCAAACCGGATTGCTCCAGGCGGTAAATGGTCCGCTTGGCCGCCTTGGCCAAGACCTTTTCTTTTAAGGTCGGAGCCAGCCGGTGAAGAAAAGCCAAGACTTCCGGCGAACGATATCCGGCCAGAATTTCGAAAATAAAAAACTTATCCTCTTGCCGGTCCCCGGTCGCGGATTCAAATAAATCCAGGGGATCATCCCCGGGCAGCCTCTCGATCAGCTCCCGGACGACCTGGTTCAATCGCGTGGATTCTTCACTGGAAACTTGGCCAAGTTTCTTTTGTTTTTTTCTTTTAGTCACTGATTTTCTCTCTCCGAACCATATATTTTAGCACTTTCGAAGCGATTTTAACAGTCAAAGAAATCCTTTTCAGCGCAAACGGTTCATTTCCGCAGCCGGTCGGCTTTTATTCCAAATCCGCGGTCAGGCGACTCAAATGGACCGGATCGGCGGTCGGCGGTGGATTAAAGGCCCGAGCTTGGGTCCAGATTCCTCAGGCGCTGTTCGAGATTCCTGTTGCCGGGATGCCATTGGAGCAACCGGCCCACCGCGGCCGCGGCCGAATCATATAAGCAGAACTTTTCGCAAACCAGGGCCCGGGCCACTTCTCTCTCCGTTGAGTTCAACCCCGGCCTACGCCTGATCTGGACATCCAGCCGGACGAAATCGACCGTTTCCACCTGGGATAAAACCCAAAATTCCCCTGAGCCATGGGCGGTTTTTACGCCTTGAGTCAAGGCCTCGACCGTCCAACGGTATGTTCGGCCTGGTTCAAGCCGCGGTCCGGCGTAGACCCACTCCGGATGGTCGGTGAAGGCTGCCCCATGGGGATTATCCTTATAATCAAAGACCTGAACCCGGTATGAATCGGCCCCTTCCACGGCCGCCCAGCGAAAAATCGGCTTGGCCGAAAGGACCGCCGTCTGGAATAAGCTCTTCACCATGATCCACTGAAACCCGGCCGATTGGGCCGCCGCCAGGGCTTCCCGATAAGCCTCCTTTCGTGACTTCGCGGTCGACTTTTTTCCCCTGATGATCAACACAGGAGGGGAAGTCCGATTCGAATCACGAAGAGCCACCGTGGCCGCCTGTTGGGTCTCCATCTGGCTCAGTTCCGACTGGGCCGGCAACTCGAAGGACTTGGAAACGGTCACTTGAAGGCCCGGTTCAACCTGACTGCCGGTTTCTCCCACGGTCAACCGCCCAGCGCCTACAATATCCTCTCTTTGGGCCGAGGCGAAATAATTGAGGACCAGACGGGTCGGGGCCTTCAATTCGATTTCTTGACCGGCTTCCAAAAAATCCATCAGGCTGACCGGCCGGCCGGCGTCGGTCCCTGCCGCATAGCGGGCCTCTCCCCCGGACAAATCCATGACCATGGCCGCCTCGGCCGCCAAGGCCGGTGATGAAACCGACCAGATCAAGACGGCCGCCAGACCGAAAATCAAAACGACCTTCAGCATAGGCCCCCCTTCCCGCAAATTGCATACGGTCTTCGTCAGTCTCGAAAGCACCTTTTGCCCCCAAATGGCCTTGACCCCGCCTCCATGCTCCGATATGGTGGTTTTCCAAGAAAAACAGGGAGACGGTCTCATGAAAGTAGCTGATGATCTGTTTTTTTACCCTTGGGAAAGCTTGAGTCAAAACAATAGTAACAGTATCATGATCACCGGGCCGGTCAAGACCCTGATTGACCCGGGCCACAGACATCTTTTCCCAAGCCTGGCCAAAAAGATGACGGCCGACGGTTTAAGCCCGGAAGACCTGAACCTGGTCATTTACACCCACTGCCACCCGGACCACATGGAGGCCGGTCAAGACCTGGCCCGGCCGGGGATCAAACAAGCCCTCCACCCTGACGACGAAGCTTTTCTCACCCAGATCGGACCGGCCTTTTATCAGGCCATGGGTCTGAAAGTACCCGATATTATCATTGATCTGCACCTGATCGAGGGCGAATTGAATCTGGGCGACAAAACCCTTCTCGTCTATCATACTCCGGGACATTCCCCCGGCGAAATCTGCCTGTACTGGCCGGAACCCAAGGCCCTGATCTCCGGCGACCTCATCTTCGCCCAAGGGGTGGGGAGGACCGACTTTCCCGGCGGCAGCGCCCGGATACTCAAGGAAAGCATCAAGCGCATCGCCGAGCTGGACATCGAAATTCTTCTGCCCGGCCATGGACCGATGATCAAGGGACGAAACAACGTCCGCCGTAATTTTCAACTGATCGAACAGATGTATTTCCCCATCCTCTGAAAAACGGCGGTCAACCGGGCCGGCGATCCGATTTTTCCAGCATTTCAGCCCGAACGGAACTCAGTCGGCCTCTAAAATTCTTTTTAAGCCCGGCGTCGGCTTCGAGATAACCGGCGTCATCCTCGAATTTAGGCTTGACGGCCGAGCCGCTTATTCCCTCGGCGGCCAGGTCCCGAAGAAGCCGGCGCCCAGCCTGGTCCGCCAATTTCTTCTTTTCCAGATCGTAACTTTTCAGGACCTCCTCGGCCCGCCGGATCAGGGGTCCGACGGCCTCGCCGGATAAAACCCCCAGTCCGGCCAGCACGAATCGATTGTCCCGATCCAGGTCCAAGCTCTCGATCATGGCCCCGATCAGGCCTTTTTGCAGTCCTTTCTTGGCCGCCGGTTCCATATCTTTAAAAAGATTCGGCAGTTCGCCTGGTAAAAGCTCCCCCTCCAGCAAGCGCAGCAGCCAGCCGCGGGCTTTATTGTCCCATTCCTGCTCCGCGCTCCGCCGACGCTCTTCATCAGACTGGACCATGTCCTTGGTCCGTTCCATGACCAGGTCCAGAGTGCTCTTGATTTCACCCATGGCAGAGTCTCCCTCTCCCGTGATCAAGGTCTCGCCGCCAGGCTGAAAAAACAAAAGGGGGAACCCCTGGATGAAAGTTCCCCCGCCTGATTTTATCGGCCGCTTATATCAATATTCTTTGGGCAACTGGTTGAGTTGGGCCAGAGTGAAAACCGGCCCGTCCTTGCAAACATACTCCGGGCCGACGTTGCAGCGGCCGCAAATACCGATGCCGCACTTCATTCGGTTTTCCAGGCTCATGATGATCTGCTCCTCCGAAAAACCCAGCTTTTCCAAGACCGGCTGGGTGAACTTGATCATGATCGGCGGACCGCAGACCAGGGCCGAGGAGTTTTCCGGACTGGGGCCCACTTGCTCGGTCACCGCCGGCACGAAGCCGACCATCCCGTTCCAACCGGGAAACTCGCGGTCCACCGTGATATAGGCGTCGATGTCGTCGCGTTTCTGCCAGGCCGACCACTCCTCCTCATACAGAAGCATCCCCGGCGTCCGGGCCCCATAGATGAAGATGATCTTCCCGTACTTGTCCCGGTGGGCCGGGTCCAGCATCCAGGTGATGGTGGACCTGAGAGTGGTCACGGCGAAACCGCCGGCGATGATGACCACGTTCCGCCCCTCAAGTTCCTTTAAAGGATAGGAATTGCCCAAGGGGCCGCGGACGCCCATCAGGTCACCTTCCTTCATATTGTGCAAGGCCGAGGTCACCGAACCGACCTTGTTGACGGTAAAAAGCAGATAGCCCTTTTCCGTGGGCGAAGAAGCTATGCCGATGGGGATTTCCCCGTACCCGGCCAGGGACAGCTCGGCGAACTGGCCCGGCGTATAGTTAAAGGCTTTCTCGTCTTCGGGATTGAGGAAAACCAAGCGGAACGTCCTGAGGTTTTTGTCCTCGGTTTCCACGATGATCTTGTCGATTCTGACCGGATAGGGCTGGTATGGATTCTGCACGGGTCTACCTCTTTTCGATCAGGCGTTCATGTTCCGGACCACATCGCGGACATCGATGTTGACCGGACAAAGGTTGATGCAACGGCCGCAGCCCACGCAGCCGATCTCGCCGTCCCGTTTCAAGGGAATATATTTGAACTTGTGCATGAAACGTTGCCGGACCCGCTCTTTCCTGCCCGGGCGGGGGTTGTGCCCCGAGCCATGCATGGTGAAAAGCCAGGACATGCAAGTATCCCAGTTGCGCACCCGGTCGCCGACCGCCCCGGCGACTTCATCCTGGATATCGAAACAATGGCAGGTCGGGCAGACGTAAGTACACGTGCCGCAATTAAGACAACTCTCGTGAACCCGTTCCCAATGGGCCGCTTCGAATAGCTCCATCACGGCGCGCTGGGCGATTTGATCGGTAAAAACCTTGCTGGTGATGGCTTTTTCGGCCTCGGACTTCAATACCGCCGCTTTCTCGCCGGCCTGATCATCAGCCGGCTTCAAGCCTTTGGCCTGTTTAAAAACCTTTAGGCCTTTTTCCGTCAAAGGTTTGAGCAGCAGGCCGTCGCCCAAATCCACGGCCAAGACGTCCAGACCTTCTTCGTGGAACGGTCCGCAGTTCACACTGGTGCAAAAACAGGTCGGACAAGGATGGTTGCAGCCCAGGCCGATCAGGACCGTGGCCTCCCGCTTGCCGAACCAGTAAGGATCGGAGTACTGGTCGTTCCGGAAAATTTTATCCAGCACCTGGAAGGCCTTGGCGTCACAGGGCCGGATGCCGAAAACCACCCGAGGTGGGGTCTTCTTCCCCGCCTCTTTCAGGATGCAAGCCCCTTCATCCGCCCTGTCGGTGGAAAATTCGAACATTTTTTCCGACTGGGGGAAGAAAAGGTGCTTGGGCGACGAAAAGGTGTTCTGAAAGTCCAAAAGGAACTCGCCGTCTTCCACCGGAGCAAAATTGACTTTTTGGTCTTCCTTGACCGGGGCGAGCACCTGGTAATCGTTCAGAAGAGATTTGACGAACTCGGCCAGGTCGCTTTTCTTCAGGATCATCTCTGCCATGGCTCGCTGTCCTTACTTGATGAATTCTTGAGGATCGTCGGGGCGATAAACGGTCAGGGGCGGTTTGGCCTCGAGGGAAAGGCCGGCCTCGTAACCATAAAGCTCCTTGACATCTTTTTCGAGCAACCGGGTGAACTGCCTCACCTTGATGTTCATAGGGCAGGCGGCTTCGCAGGCCCCGCAGTCCGTGCACCGGCCGGTGCAGTGGAAGGCCCGAAGCAGGTGGTAGGTCATGACGTCGGGCGGGTCTATGGATTTACCCAGCCATTGGGGCATGGTCTCGTCCACGAAACAAACGTGGCAATAACATAAGGGACAGGCGTCCCGACAGGCGTAACACCTGATGCAGTCTTTGACCAGATTTTGAAAGTAGGCATAACGTTCGGCGTCGGATTGGGCTAAAAGCTCCTTGAGATCGACGTATCGGTCCACGCCTTCCAGTTCGGCGACCTGGTCGACCACCAGTTCGTCGTAAACCGTCGGATTGCGGTGGGCGCAGGTCAGGCAGTTCTGGCGGAGCACTTCGGCCCGGTCCAATGAGGTGCTGAAGTCCCGGCCTTTTAAAGTCAACTTTCCGTTTGATTCGATGACTTCCTGAATGGGCCGACCTTCCTTTTCCAAAACCAGGTCCAGTTCGACCATTCCTTCACAAGGGACCCCAATAATATAAACCTGATCCCGCCTGATCTGATTCTCGATAATGTGATTGACGATGTTGCGGGCGTCGCACCCTTTGGCCGTCACCGCCACCCGGTCTTTACGGCGGGGCAGGAAGTTGGCCAGATTGATCCGGCAATGGGAATTCCAGATCAGGTTCTCGGCTTCCTCGACGGTTCGGGCGAAATAAGGCGCGGTGCGGAGGGGGATGGTCCCGGCCCGATAACCGATGACCAGGTCCACCTTCCCTTCGGATAAAAGGCGTTTGGCCGTCTCTCTGATTTTTTCCGTGCGCGTCTCCATCTAGGCCACCTCGACTCTCAACTTGACAAACCGACTGTTCGGGCCGGCCGCCTTGACGGCCGCGATGACCGTCTTGGCCACGGTGGCGAACTTTTCCCCTTCGGCCGAAGACACCCAGGAAAAATGCAAGCGGCCCGGCTCCAAACCGACGCTGTGCAAGAGGTTGTTCAACAGGGTAAACTTACGCCGGGCGTATAAATTGCCTGCGATGTAATGACAATCGCCCGGATGACATCCGGAAACCCAAACCCCGTCGGCCCCTCTCCGAAAAGCCTCCAGAATGAACTTGGGGCTCATCCGGCCGGTGCAGGGAATCCGGATGACCCGAATGTTGGGCGGGTATTGCAGGCGGCTGACCCCGGCCAGGTCCGCCCCGCCGTAACTGCACCAATTACATAAAAAGGCTACGATTTTCGGCTCAAACTCCTCTGATTGCTTCTTTTCTTCGGTCATCGTGTCACCTTTACAAGCTAGCCGCGATCTGCGCGAATATGCCGGCGTTGGTAAAACCTCTCAACTGGGGCGCTCCGGACCGACAAGAAGCCACGCACGTTCCGCACCCCTTGCACAGAGCCTCGTTAACCACCGCTTTGCTGTTCTGGTCCAATTCGATAGCCTTGTAGGGACAGACCGTAACACACACGTTGCAGCCCGTGCACCGAAAAGTGTTGATCTCGGCCACCACGCCCCCGACTTGCAGTTCGGCCTTGGTCAGCACGGTCACGGCCCGGGAAGCCGCGGCCTGAGCCTGGGCGATGGACTCCTCGATGGGTTTGGGATAATGGGCCAGACCGGCCATGAAGACCCCGTCGGAAGCGAAGTCGACCGGACGGAGCTTCTGATGGGCTTCCAGGAACCAGCCGTCATCGTCCAGGGGCACCTTGAACATCTGGGCCAGTTCATGGTCCCGATTACTCACGATGGCCGCCGCCAAGGTCAGATAGTCCGCGCCGATGCTCACTTCACGGCGCAAGATCGGATCAAAGACGGTGACTTCCAGGTCCTGACCCTTTTTTTCCACCTCGGGCTTGTTCTCCAGGTCATAGCGAATAAAGATGACCCCATTGGCCCTGGCTTCCTTGTACAGGTCCTCCCGCTCGCCGTAAGTGCGCATATCCCGGTAAAGAATATAAATTCTGGCTTCGGGGTTGAGCTTCTTGATCTCCAGGGCGGTCATGACCGAATGGGTGCAGCAGACCTTCGAGCAATAAGGCCGCTCCGGCTCCCGGGAACCCACGCACTGGATGAAGACGAAGGTTTTGGCCTTTTCCAGGCCCGGATCGTTCTTCATCAGAAGGCCGTCCATCTCCAGGGCGGTCAGGACCCGTTGGTCTTGGCCGTATAGATATTCCGTGGGCTTGAGTTCTCCGGCCCCGGTGGCGATGATGGCCGCCCCATGTTTGATCTCCTGGCCGTCGGCCAGCCTGGTGGTGAAGTTGCCGATGAAGCCGTCCACGTCGGCCACGGCGGCCCCCAGGTGGACGGTGATGTTGTCATCCGTTTCCACCTTGGAGATCAGCTCCTTCAAGTAGGCCTGGACGTCCTCGCCCCCGGCGGTATGATAAATCCGGTTGGCCTGCCCGCCTAAATTATCAGTCTTTTCAACTAAGTTAACCCGGAAACCCTGGGCGGACAAAGCCAGGGACGTGTTCATTCCGGCCAACCCTCCGCCGATGACCAAAGCCGATGGATCGATCTGAATGGTGGTTTCTTGGAGGGGGGACAGCAGGGCCGCCTTGGCCACGCCCATGGCCACCAGGTCCTTGGCCTTTTGGGTGGCCGCCTCGGGCTCGTTCGAGTGGACCCAGGAGTTATGATTCCGGATATTGGCCATTTCGAACAGATATTTGTTCAGCCCGGCGTTGGTCAATGTTTCCTGAAAGAGCGGTTCGTGGGTGCGGGGCGAACAGGCCGCCACGACGATCCGATTGAGGTTGTTGGCCTTGATGACCTCGGTCATCTTGTTTTGAGTGTCCTGGGAGCAAGTGAAAAGATTCTCTTCCACGTACTCGACAAAGGGCAGGCTCCGAGCGAATTCGGCCACCTCGGGGACCCTCACCACCCCGCCGATATTTATGCCGCAATTGCAAACGAAAACGCCGATCCGCGGCGGCTCGCCGTTGACGTTCCGAGGCGTCGGAATGTGTTTTTCCCTCACTTCGGTGTTTCTGGCCGGCGCCAGCTTCGAGGAGGCCGCGCTGGCCGCCGCACTGGCCTCCATGACCGAAATGGGAATATCCTTCGGCCCGGTGAATACCCCGCAGGCGTAAATCCCGGGTCGTTTAGTGGCCACCGGGGTGAAGGACGAGGTTTTAGCGAATTTGTAATGATCAAGTTCCACCCCGAGACGGTGGGCCAAATCCACCGTCTCGGCGCTGATCTGCAAACCGTGGGAAAGGACCAGCAGATCAAACGGCTCGGCCATGGGCTTGCCGTCCTCGGTCACATAGTTGAGAACGACGCCGCCGTCCGGGTCCGGATCGACCGTGTGAACCCGGGACCTGATGAAACGCACCCCCTGGGTCTTGGCCCTTTCGTAATATCTCTCGAAGTCCTTGCCGAACGTCCGCATATCCATGAAGAAAATGGCCACCTCCAAGGGATCATGGCTGTGTTCCTTGGCGATGGTCGCTTCTTTGACCGCGTACATGCAGCAGACGCTCGAGCAGTAACCGTTGTCGCATTTATTGAGGTCCCGGGACCCCACACACTGCATGAAAGCGATCTTTTTCGGTTCGGTGTTGTCGCCCGGACGAAGCAAGTGCCCCATGGTCGGCCCGGAGGCGGCCAGAATGCGCTCGAACTCCAAGGCCGTGACCACGTTGGGATGATTGGCGTAAAGATAGGCGCTGAAAATAGTCGGATCAAAAGGCTCGAAACCAGGGGCCAGGATGACCGAACCCACGCTAAGGTTTCTCTCGACCGGTTTTTGTTCGAAATCGACCGCCCCGGTCGGGCAAAATTTTTCACAAGCCCGACATTTGCCCTTGGCGAAGTAAATGCAGTTCTCCGAATCAATGACGTACTTGAGGGGCACGGCCTGGGCGTATTGAACATAGGTGGCCTTTCGCTTATCCAATTTTTCATTGTATCGGTTGGCCACTTTTTTCGGGCATTTGGCCGCGCAGTCCCCGCAGGCGATGCATTTGTCCATATTAATGTAGCGGGGCTTCTGGGTCACCTTGACGCTGAAATTGCCCTCTTCCCCGGAAATCTCGTTGATCTCGCTTAAAGTCAGAAGCTCGATATTTATATGCCGGCCGACCTCGACCAGTTTGGGCGAGATAATTCACATGGCGCAGTCATTGGTCGGGAAGGTCTTGTCCAGTTGGGACATGACCCCGCCAATGGCCGCTGATTTTTCCACCAAGTAAACGAAGTAGCCTGAATCAGCCAAGTCGAGGGCCGCCTGCATCCCGGCGATACCGCCGCCGGCGACCATGACCGAACCGACCGCTTTTTTGGCCCCTGCACTCATTCCTACCTCCAAAACTAAAGGCCGATTGAATTACTAACTATAAAAAAGGTAAATTCATCTAAGTTTCAAGGTCTATATGAACCATTCCCCATTTGTCAAGAGAACAATCAACCTGGCTACTCAACGGCCACCTCGTCCTTCTGGCCCAATTCGGAAAAATAAACGTTGACCCGCTCTTCCCGAGCCGTTTCGACCGAGAGACCGGTGTAATTGGCGCAGATGGGCAGTTCCCGATGGCCACGGTCCACCAGAATGGCCAGTTCGATCCGGGCCGGTCGACCGAAATCGATCAAGGCGTCCAGGGCGGCCCTGACCGTACGTCCGGTGAAAAGCACATCGTCCACCAGGATTATCCTCTTGTCATTTATGGAAAAATTCAATTCGGTTTTGCCCACGACCGGTTTGGGGGCGGCCCGAGTCCAATCGTCACGGTAAAGATTGATGTCGATCACCCCCAAGGGAATACCGCGCCCGAGCCTTTCTTCAAGTATTTTCCCAAGTCTCTGAGCTAAAAAGGCTCCGCCCGTGCGGATGCCGACCAGGACCAGATCATTATCGGCCGGGCCGGCGGCAATGGCTTCGGCCATCATGGTCAAGGCCCCTTGGACGCCTTGGGCGTCCAAGACCGTTTTTTTCCCTATCGCCTCCAAAAGGCAAACCTCCACGAAAAATTTTTTAATATCATCACCCATCGACCGGGGTCAAGATTTTTTGTAAAACCGGCTTGCTTTCGGCCATTTGGGGACTTGACCGCCAGTCTGGGGGTGGGACAGCCCCCAAACCAGCCGGCGTAGAATTAAAAAATGAATAAGTTTTAGGGGATCGCTTGGTGGGATCGCAACGCCGCCGTCAGCTCCGCCCCAGATAAACCAAGAAAAGGCCGGCGGCCATGGCCATGAATCCGACCAGACGCAAGGTCGACTCCGGGGTTTCAAAAATCTGGACCAGCCAGGTTTTGAACCGGCGTGGAAAAGCGAAATAAGGCAGGCCTTCAATGACCAGGACCAGCCCTAAGACGCAAAGTAAATATTTTAGGTCCATAAGGCCACTCCCGACGGCGCGGTAACTCGGTCACGTTGCTTTGTCCTTTTTATTATTGGAAATGTCAAGGATGAAGTGCGGCAGCCAGGTTGGTCTCAAATCCAAGACGATAATCGGTGCGGTGAGGGATATGAACGGATGGGCAGGGGAATCTTTGTTTTAGAGAGTAAATCAGCTTGACAATTTTAATCCGAGAATGTATGTAGGCCTTACATGCTACAGGCAAGGTCTACGTTTAAAAAAAAGGAATGCGTGGAGGGAGGTCTATGAAAGACAAGGTAATGACTGCGCAGGAAGCAGCCCGTTTTGTCAAAGACGGGATGCACCTTGGCATAGGAGCCGGGTTGGAAATGAATCCTTTGCCGGTCGCCAGGGAGATCATTAAAAATGGGGTAAAAAACCTGATGATTACCCCTATCATCACCGGCGGTTATGTCAGCGATCTTTTGGTCGGGGCCGGATGCGTTAAAAAGGTCCAATTCCCGCGTTTCGACATGGGGGAATACGGAACCGCACCGAATTTCCGGAGGAGGGTCGAAAACGGAGAGCTGGAACTTCTGGAGACGATGTGACCCAACATTACCTTAGGACTCCAGGCTGGAATCCATAATCTTCCGTTTATTCCCGTTCTTGGTCTCATCGGCAGCGATTATCTGAAATATCGGGATGATCTCAAGATGGTCATCGATCCTTACACGGGCAATGAATTTATCGCCTCACCGGCCATCATCCCGGATGTGTCCATCATCCACGGTTACAAGGGGGACCGTTTCGGCGGCGTGACCACCCATAGTTACCGGGAGGACCGGTTGGTGGCTATGGCGGCGAAATTCACCATCGCTTCTATCGAAGAGCTGGTGGAGCCGGATGAAGTTCTGCCGGGGACTCATCAGATCTATATCTCATCTTTACACATAGACGCCGTGGTGGTAGCGCCGGGCGGAGCTCACCCGACGAGCTGCCCGGGTAAATATGATATTGACCTTAAACACTTGGAAGAATACGTCAAGGCCTCCAAGGATGAGGCTAGTTTCCAGGAGTACTTGGAAAAATATGTCTTCGGGCCCAAGGACCTTGAAGAATATCAGAAAATAGCGGGGTTTAATCCTTATGGAAACTAAAATACATCCGCATGAGTATATGATTGGGGCCCTGGCCAAGCTTCTCAACGATGGGGAGTTCGCGGCCTGCGGGACCCTGTCCCCCGTCCCCGCCTCGGCCATGATGCTGGCCAAGTACACCCATGCCCCGAATCTGAATCACTTTATTTACGGCGATTTGTCAATACGTCTGACCGAAGGGCATTTAGAGAGTTTTGCCCTCTTTCAGCGGGGCCGGGTGGACGTTTTTTTCCTCTCCGGGGTCCAGATCGGCCAGAACGGGCATGTCAATCTTTCGGTGATCGGGGATTACCGGAAGCCCAAGCACCGCTTCCCCGGCGGCGCCGGCTCCAATATGGTCTATTCCTGCTCAAAAAGAGCCCTCCTCTTTGTCCCGGTTCACACCAAGCGGGTTCTGGTCAAGGAAGTGGATTTCAAAAACGCCACAGCTTTTGATCCGGACAAACCCACCCCCTGGCGCCGAGGTCATCCTTCGCATTTGGTTTCAAACCTATGCATCATGAAATACGACCTCGAAAATAGACGCCTGGTGCTGGACTCTCTCATGCCCGGTGTCGCCCTGGAAGAAGTGGTGGAAAACACCGGCTTCGATCTGGGCATTGACGGCCGGGAGATTCCGGTGGCCGATCCCCTCAATGAAGAGGAATTGCGTATTTTACGAACCGACGTCGCTGATTACGTGAAAAGCGTCTACCCCAACTTCGTCCAAATGATGTGGGGCAGGTAAGCAGAACGGATTTTTCTTAGAACAGACTAAAAGGCCTTGTCCGGAAATGCCTCCGGCAAGAGGGATTTTTTTTGTTTTTAACCTTTTTCTTGTTATACTTCCGTGGAGGATAGACCGGTTTCATTGACCTTAACTTCAATTTGACGAAGAGGATGAATTCCATGGCGCAAAAAGAACATATTCCACTGGGTGTAGGATTTTATCCGGATTGGTTCCACAAGGAATGCGGGGTGGGCTTCGATGAAAAATATTACTTCGACCCCGAAACCAGGATCGAAGCCAGAATGGCCATGGCGAAAAGACTCCATGAGAAATTCGGAGACGTGGGCTTGGGCAATCCCGATCCCCCGCCCGTTCCGCTCATCACCTTTGGCATGGTCATGCTTCCATCCATTTTCGGTTGTGAGATCATTTATAAAAATGAAGCGTTGCCCTGGGCCATGCCCCTCAATCTTTCAGCCGACGAGGTCATGAAACTTGAGGTCCCGGACATCTTCAACAGTTACCCCATGACCGAGATGCTCAAACAGATTGAGTATTTAAAAGAAAAATACGGCAAGGTCGTCGGGGACATCAATACCACCGGAGTCCAAAACCTGGCCCTTAAAATCCGGGGAGATCAGTTGTACATCGACTATTTCGAGAACCCGGATGTGGCCCATCACTTGCTGAAAATATGCACGGAATGCATCATACAGCTCTTTCAATTCAACAAAAAGACGACCGGCACCGGGGCACTGGATGTCACGCCCATGTGCGACCCCAAACTCTGCGTGTTTCCCAACTGCACCATCGAGCAGATTTCCCTGGACACTTTTGAAAACCATCTTTTGAAATACGACAATCAGGTGGCCGATGTCTGCCAGCCGGTCGGTATTCATCATTGCGGTTCGATCGATCAAGTTTTGGATGGATACGCCAAGGTCCGGCATCTTAAATTTCTCGAGATCGGCTTCGGTTCCGACGTGAGGCACACCCGCGAGGTTTTGGGGCCGGATGTGGCCGTCAATGCCCGTATTAATCCGGTTTTGATGAAAAACGGCACACCGGAAGATGTGGCCGCCGAAGTCCGGCGACTGATCGATAACGGCGACCCCCTGCATAATTTTTCGATTGATACGGTCGGTCTGACTTACGGGACGCCCGATGAAAATGTAAGGACGGCCCTCAGAACCGCCAAGGAATACGGCAAGATCGAGGCCCGAGCCGCGGCGGAAGCCCGGCCGTTTTACAGCTTTGGCCCGTCAGGAGCCGGGGTCAGGGAGACCACGGTCAGCAGCGCCGCCAAGACGGTGGTCATCGGCCCCCAGCGCCCCCTGGTCATTATCGGCGAGCGTATCAATCCGACGGGCCGGAAGAAGATGGCCGCGGCCATTGAACAGGGCAATCTGGACTTGATCCGCTCCGAGGCCGTCAGACAGGTTCAGGAAGGGGCGCAGATTCTGGATGTCAACGTGGGCGTCTCGGGCATTGACGAACCTAAGATGTTGAAAGAGGCGATTTTGGCGGTCAGTCAAGTCACGGATGTTCCCCTCTGCATTGACTCAGCCCTGCCGGAGGCGCTCAAGGTTTGCCTGGAGGTCTACCAAGGCAAGGCCCTGGTCAATTCGGTCAACGGTGAAAAACATAAATTGCGGCAGGTGCTGCCCTTGGTCAAGGACTATGGTGCGGCCGTCATCGGGTTGACCATGGATGATGCCGGCATCCCCAAAAAGGCGGAAAAACGCCTGGAGATCGCCGGCCGCATCGTGGAAGAAGCCATGCGCCTGGGCATCCCGGCCGAGGATATCATCATCGATCCCTTGGCCATGGCCGTCAGCGCCGATGATCAGGCCGGCCTCGAAACCATCAAGACCCTTCAGCTCATTCGCGATAAACTGGGCGTCAACCAGACCCTGGGGGTTTCGAACATCTCCTTCGGACTGCCTGATCGCCAGGCCTTAAACTCCGTTTTTCTGGCCATGGCCGTCTTGAGCGGTTTGACCTGTGCTATTGTCGATCCGACCGTCTGGGAGATGAAGCGGGCTGTTTTACTGGCCGATCTTTTCCTGGGGAAGGACGACCATTGCTTGAGATATCTTTCCGCTTCCGCGAAGCGCTCGGGCAAAGCCGCGCCGGTTGCGGAAGAGGCGGTCCGCGAGGGCGCCGAGCTTGAGGCTCTCCAAGAGGCGGTCATTTACGGGAAACGTAAAACAGCACTTGAACTGGTCAAGAGGTCTTTGCAAGGTGGAGCGAACCCCGAAGACATAATTAACAATTATTTGATACCGGCCCTGAACGTCGTCGGGGACAAATTCGAGCAAAGACAGATATTTGTCCCGGAAATGATGATGGCAGCCAATTCCATGCAGGCTTGTGTGGATTTGATTAAGCCCCTCCTGAAAAAAGATGGGAAGAGTGTTTTGGGAACCGTGGTCATCGGCACGGTCTTTGGAGACCTGCATGATATAGGTAAAAACCTGGCCAAACTTATGATGGAGTCGGCCGGCTTCAAGGTCATCGACCTGGGAGAAAACGTGCCGGCGGAGAAGTTCGTGGAGGCGGCCAAGGAAAACCAGGCCGACGTTGTGGGTCTTTCTTCGCTTCTGACCACGGGTGATCCGCATGTTGAGGAAACCATCCAGGCCATTCGAGAGAGCGGCATCCGGGATCAGGTGAAGATCATTTGCGGCGGCGCCGCCTTGACCCCCAAATTCGTGCTCGAAGTCTGCGGGGCCGACTTTCATGCCAAGGATGCGGTCGACGGTCTTAAAAAAATAAAGGCCGCCCTCGGCCTCAAGTAATGTCACGAGTTTTGTGTCATGGGGAAAGGGGTGGCATCCCTGTTGTTTGTTTTCGTATATAAAGACAGCCAATAAGATTCTTTCCACGCTGGTTCCGTCGGAGAAAACGCCCTTAGGGCGGGTTCTTCTTCTCACTTCCCTGAAGCGGCGTTCGGTGGCGTTGGTCGTCCGATCGGCCTCCCGCCATGGGTCTTGGTTGAATTTGGCGTCTGAGGATAAACCGGCGGCAAGGCCTCGGCCGCTTTCCGGGTCGAAATCCCTAAAACAAAGCAGGCCGGAATCATACGGTCAATGTGGCCGGCCCGGCGAGCATAGGACCTGACCACCTTGACCGGACTGTAATGGCGCGTCCGGGGTGCCGCCAGCTCCAGGTTCCCCAATTCGGTCAACAGGCGACGACGAAGCTCCCGTTGCCTCGATCCGCTTGATCTCCCCAAGACAACTCTTCCACATACCGGTCTATGTCCTGATTCATCCGGTCTTCCAAAATCACCTTCAACGCTTCACGCCCGTGACTTCGATAGTCCCCGTCCCACTCCAATCCGTTTAAATTCATTGACTTGATTACGGCCAAAGCCTGGTATAAACTCGCAACCGTCGCACCTTCTTGCGGCATGGGGCGCCTCCTTCTAAGTCTGCTCTATCTTTGGAGGCACCCCTTTCCTTTACCTGACCCAAGATATGATACATTACCCGCGCCCTCTCCCGTTTGACTTGCCCGGTCCGCAGGTCTACACTAACCTCAAACTGATGATTTTTTACGGCGGATCATATGAGCTGGGGGATTGATTTTCAAACGATTTTTCTGGGCGTCCTGATTTTCCTGTCCAGAGTCACCGACGTTACCGCCGGGACCATGCGGACCATCGCCATTATTCACGGCCGGACCAAAATATCCTTCGTCCTGGGGTTTTTAGAGGTGAGTCTCTGGCTGGTCGTCATCACCACCGTGGTGGACAAAGTGATTCACACCCCGATTCTGGGCGTTTTCTACGCCCTGGGCTTCGCCACCGGCAATGTGGTCGGCATCCGCCTCGAACGACGCCTGGCTTTCGGCCATATCATTCTCAAGGTGCTCAGCCTCGATCACGGCCTGGAAATATCCCGCAAGCTCCGCCAGGCCGGCTTCGCCGTGACCACGTTTCAAGGTGAAGGCCTGAGCGGACCGGTGATCGAGCTTTACATCGTTTGCCTGAGGAAGGACCTGCCCTCCGCCCTGGTCATCGTCAGGGCCATCGAACCCAACGCCTTCTATTTCACCGAACCGGTGGGCCTGGTCAGTAAAATCTACCGGCCTTTTATGGCCCCGCCGACCGGCTGGCGGGCGATTTTGAAAAAGAAGTAGACCAACTTATGATAAATTATCTGAATTAGAGCAGATTTGGGTTCATGACCCATCACGATATAAAATTAGGTGACGGACGTCTCTCAAAACCTTGGGTAGCAGCGCCGACAGCCTTTAGAGCATCATTTGGGTAAAGGTTTCAATCCGGGTTCTGACAGAACCCAGATTGGAGTAATCATCAATGGCGAATTCGAGTTTCAAGGTGGATAATCCCTGTTTTTTGAATTGCTCCTCCAGGTACGGAAATTCAAAATATTCGTATTCGCAGAATTTTTCGCCTACAAAGATCACCCCCTGAGCCTGGCGCTCATCGATTAGATTTTGCAGGGCGGCCAGTCGGCCGTCGGCCGTGCCCAGCAGGGTGGTGCAGGGGTGATGATTATAGTAGAAGTCCTCGTAGTAATCTTCCGGCGAGGCGGAGGGACCGAGCGAAACGGAGTATGAGCGGGCCAAGGAGGCGATGTCGTTACCGACAATATGGAGTCCGGCCTCTTCCATGATCCGGCAGACAGCCGGTGGCGGGGGCATGATCCCGCTCAGTATGACCCTCGGCCCCTTCCGGGGGTCGGCCCTCCGGGCCTTATCCAGCTCGGTCTCGAGCCACTCAATCTGTTGGTCCACGGGGCGGAAGTAATTACCTTGGATTAAATCCGCAAAGCGCTTGAAACTTAGCCGCCCGTTGACGACCTCGTTTTCCAAGCGACGGGCCAGCTCCCGGACCCGGGCGTATCGTTCGGTGCTGGTTTGAAAATTGCCTGCGGAAAACTCAACGTTGTAGGCCGTAGAAAGACTTTGGATCAGGGCTTGGATTTCCTTTCGCAGATATGCACTTGCATCGCTCTGGCGGCGAGAGGGCATGGGAAGATGAAAACGGAAAAACGGTATGCGCCGCCCTCGGTCTTCCAGGCCCCAATCAAGAATTTCGGGCAGATTCCTTAGCGTGTCGCAGGCATTATAGAACAGGATACCATCCAGCACCTCTCCTTCCGGGCTGTATACGAATTCAGCCAGGTGACGCCCCATGGAGCAGGCATAATTCTGGATATGCTGATCGCTTTCGTGTGTTTCGGGATAGAAAGGCTTAAATCCCCACATGACCATCGATTCCAGCCCCAGAGCGTGCAGAAGTTCGAGCGGCGGGTACAAAGGGAAACAACCGATGATTTTCCTGCCGTTTTGCCTGATGTCCCCCAGTTTTTTTGTAAGCGCATTCATACTTCCTTCGCGCCCCTTCCATATTTGAATAAGATGCTCCGGATTACTTTTACTTTACAATAATATAGTATAATTCTTTAAAAACTATATATTCGGTGCGGGCCATTGTCGAGAAAATTGCGGACGGAATTTACAACGACTTAATGTTGCGGATTATACGGGACCTGACCCTGGCTGTGGCCATGGTCAGGCTGATCTGCTGGTTTCGCAAGGTTTACTGTCTCCAGGGTGGACATATGGCCGCGGAGGACCTGGAATTCTTCCGTCCATATCAACGGATGTCTCTCCAGTTGGCTCATTACATTTATGAGCCTCCGGCTCATTCATGAGTTGGGGCGAAGGTTGACTATGGCCAGGCTGGTGGAACACCCCGAAGTGGACCGCTTCATCGGGCGGTGGGCAAAATAGAGCTATGGGATTCTCAACCAATGCGACCACCCGAGCCACACCGGCCGACTTGAGGGCGTGAACAACAAAATCAAGGCTACCTGATCCTTTTTCTTAAAAGTGATTCAAGCCTTCGACTCAAATTTCGCCAACTAAATGGGAGAAAAATCTGGTTTTTTTACTTGACAGGGCCGTATTTTGGAGCTACCAATGAGTGAGGCTCATTCATATCAATGAAGACAGGTGGTTATGGCTCTGAAAAAACGCATTGTTAAAGATAAAGAGACCAGGCAAGAAGAAATCCAATACGCAGCTCGAAAAATATTTTTTAAAAAAGGGTTTTTGGCTTCAACGGTTGGAGAAATCGGCAAAGAGGCTTGCGTAGCCGAGGGAACCGTATATCGGTATTTTGAAAGTAAAGAAGATTTGTATCTATCCTTAATAATTCCAACAGCCCGAAATATAGGAAAAGGATTGGCTGAACTTGAAAAGGAAGTGATTCAAAAAAAGATGATGAACGGCTTCGACATTATCATGAAAATACTCGATATTTACTATGAAAACTATATAATTGACCGGAATGTCTTTTTAATATTCGCTTCACTGCTAAGTGGTTTTTTTTCGCGGATATCCGAGGAAATGAGCACTAAAATCAATGATGAGGTTAGAATAAACTTCCTGATAACCAGAAGAATTATTTCTGAAGGGAAAAAACAGGGTCTTATAAAAAAAGATGTAAATGAATATATTATCGCGGACCTTCTTTGGTCGACTTTCTTTGGGGTGGCGATTATAGAAGAAAGTAAGGAACGAGGTACCCAAAGGGATCATATTTATCCCTCGCTCGTTGAAGGGTTTTCTCTTCTGGCCCAGGCCCTCTGTGCGAAGGCCGGCAGAGGCTAATCTGATTCATGACCTTGGAGGCCAATTCAAGGTGGGCGACGGTGAAATAGAAAAACCAATACGGAAATCCGAATATCTTTTTTAGAAAGTGAAAATATACTTATATCTATGAAACAATTTACAGGCGCTTGATTTTACTTATATTAATGAGTGAGGCTCACTCATAACAAATAAGAAGAACTTTAGGCATCGAAAAAGTAGACCGTTAAATATTTATTATCTCTTATCCGAAGCTTAAATACTTTGTTTGAACGTGCTGATAGATGGAATATCGAAGAAATTTATTATCGTAATTTTATTACGTTTCAAACAAGGAGGTTTAACCATGAATCTTGGCGCCGAGACTATAAGAAGCAAGCTGGTGACCAAGGCGGTCCGCAACGTCCGCCGAGGCTACCAGGATGACGAATCTAATCGGGGCATGTACCGGGAAGGCATCAAACTGGACCTGACCAGGTCCCGCCTTTTGACCGAGTCATATAAAGAGACCGACGGCCAGCCCATGGTCATGCGCCGGGCCAAGGCCCTGGAAAACATTTTGAGTAAAATGCCGCTTTACATTCAGGACTGGGAAAGGATCGTCGGAAGCAACGTGGCCTTTCCCGAAGGGCTGTTCTACGGCATAGAGGTGAATTGGCGTTCGATGAAAAGGATGGTCAGTAGTAAAGAGGCCCAATCGCTATTGGATGACGCCGGCCGGGAGGAGTTGGACCAACTTATCGATTATTGGAAAGGTAAAACCATGAGCGACCGTCAACAGGAGATGTTCACCGGCGATATTCTCAAGTACTGGAAATATGACGGTACCTTTATGTGGAGCCACTGGTCCGAGTTGGGGATTCCCAATTACGAAAAAATTTTTAAAATCGGTCTAAAGGGGCTTATCCAAGAGGCCGACACCCGGCTGGCCGAGATTGATCGGCAGATACCGTCAGATTATATCGAACAGAAAGAGTTCTTGCAGGCGGTGATACTATCCCTCAGGGCCGTAATCAGGTTCGCCCATCGTTACTCCGCATTAGCCAAAGAAATGGCCGCCGACACGAATGATCCGAATGGCAAAAAACGCTTGGAGGAAATTGCCGAGACTTGTGCCTGGGTTCCCGAAAATCCACCTCGGACCCTGCTCGAGGCGCTGCAATCCTTCTTTTTTATTCATGTGGTCAGGTATATTGAGTTTTTCACTTTGGGTATCGGGGTGCGGTTCGACAAGGTTTTCGGGCCGTATCTTGAAAACGACCTAAAACAGGGGCGCCTTGACAGAAAGGAGGCCCTGGAACTCCTTCAACTTTTATGGGTCAAGTTTCAGGAACTCGGTTTCGTTATGTCCCCCCTGCTGTCCGGCATATACGGGGGAGTGGAATCCTTGCAGACCCTCACTATTGGCGGCCTTGACGAACAGGGCCGTGACCTGACCAACGAGATGACCTATCTGATCCTCGAAACGGCCAAGACCATGAGAACCCTTGAGCCGAGCTTGGCCCTGAGATATCACGACGATACACCGGAGGAACTCCTGCTGGCGGCGACGGAGGTTATTAAGACAGGCCTAGGCTATCCAGCGTTTTTTAATGACAAGTCCATTCTGCCGCTGTTGGAAAAGTGGAATGTTCCCAGGATGGACGCCTTGGATTACGCGATTGCCAGCTGCGTTTATCTGGAGATTCCGGGTAAGAACATTACCCGCCGTTTTTATGGTGGGATGTGTCTGCTCAAATGTTTATGGTGGGCCCTTAACCAGGGCATTGCTCCTAAGACAGGGATGCAATGGGGCGCCCCTACCCCGGATCCGCGGACCTTTAAATCGGCGGACGACTTGATGGAGGCTTACCTGGAACAGGTGCGTTTTTTCTTCAAACGTCAAAATGCCATAGAAAATACCGCGCGGGAACTTTACGCTCGGTATATACCCAGGCCTTTTTATTCCGCGGTCTTGGACGGGTGTATTGAAAAGGGCAAAGATTGCAAACAGTGGGCCTATCCGTCCCCGGTTCATGACATTTGCGTCATCGTCGGACCGACCAACGTGGCTGACTCCATCACGGCCGTCAAGAAAAACGTGTTTGACGATAAAAAGCTGACCATGGACGAACTGCTCAAGGCCCTGGCCGCCGACTGGCAAGGTTATGAAAGCGTGCGCCAGTTGATGCTCTCGGCCCCCAAATATGGCAATGATGACGATTACGCCGATGACATCGCCCGGATGGTTCATCATAAGACCGCTGAAGTCATGGCCGAGTTCACCGATCGATTCGGTAACTTCTGTCGGGGAGACGGTAGCGGTTTGTCGGCCACTTATGCCGTAGGTTTCGACACGCCGGCCACTCCGGATGGACGGCGGGATGGCGAGACTTACGCCGACGCCACCCTATCGCCCATTCAAGGTTTAGACCGGAAAGGCCCGACCGCGGTCCTGAAATCGGCGGCCAAAATTGATACGACCAAGACCTATAATCATCTTCTAAACCAGAAGTTCCAGCCGGACATGTTAAATGGCGACATGAAAAAGGTTTTTATCAGTTATCTAAGGTCCTGGGGTCAACTGGGCATCAGCCATATCCAGTTCAACGTGGTCGACCGTGAGACCTTGCTGGCCGCCCAGAAGAATCCGGAAGAGTATAGAGCTCTTATCGTCCGGGTCGCCGGTTACAGCGCCTATTTTACTGATCTGAGCAAAGGGTTGCAGGATTCGATCATTTCCCGGACGGAACAGAGTTTTTAATCTGAGGGGACCTTTTTCAAATTATCGGCTCTTTTTTCAAATACATGCAGTAGCGAGGTTAAAACTGTTTATTTAAAGCTGGACGGCCAATGTCCCGTAGCAGTCAGAATACGGCATAGTGAATGAGTCGCGTCCGAACCTAAGTTCGCCGATTCCATGTTTAATTCCGGCGTTACCCAGGCCGGATAAGCCAAGGGAGACCTCATGAAAGATCTCAAAACAAGATCAAAACAAAACCTGGGCCGGATAATGACCAAATATTATGAAGGTAATCACTTAAGGGCGGCTGAGGGAGGATTTGTCATCTGGACCTCGATCATCATCCCCATTGAACTTCTCCAGGGTTTCGATGTCATTGTCTGCACCCCGGAAAGTCACGCGGCCATGTGCGCCGCGCGCAAAGTCGGCCCGATGCAGTGCGAAAAGGCCGAACAAGCGGGATTTTCAATGGATTTGTGTTCGTACGCCCGCATTGACCTGGGCACGGTCTTGGACGAAGGCCGCGGTTCCCCCAGTCTGGGGTTGCCCAAGCCGGACCTTCTCATCTCCCACAACGCCAATTGTTCACTCCTTGTCAAATGGTTCGACGTCTACCGCCGCTGGTTCGGAGTTCCCCATTTTATCCTGGATGTGCCCTTCTGCTATCAAACCCAACAGGAAAAAGATCGCCGCTACCTCCTGGACCAGTTCCAGGACCTCATCCGGCTGATCGAGAGCCTCACCGGGCAGAAGTTTGATTACGACCAGGTCAGGGAGGCCGTGGGAAATAGCAACGAGGCCCTTAAACACTGGACCCGTTTCCTTCAGCTCGCCGGGCGCCATCCAGCCGGCATCACCGCGTTTGATACCTTCGCCCATATGGTCCCCCCTTTGACCTGGATGCGGGGAACACCCGAGGTAACGGAACATTTCAAATTACTGGCCGAAGAAACCCAAATGGATATGGAGGCCGGCCGGTTTCCGGTGCCTAACGAAAAATACCGTCTGCTCTGGGACAGTATCGCCCCCTGGCACCAGTTGCGCACCATGTTCAACCGGCTGGCGGAGCTTGACGCCAACATCGTCTGGTCCAGTTACGCCTCCTCGCTCGGGCGCATTGAAAACAGTATCGACTTTTACGAATGGGACGGAAAGGACCCCCTGCAATACCTGGCCCGCATTCAAAACAACGCCTGGTGTGCCTATGGCTTGGAACTGCGCTACAAATCACTGAAGGAAATGATCGAACGATACGACATCCACGGCCTCGTCTTCGCCAGCAACCGCTCTTGCAAGGTCTACTCGATCATGCAAATGGACCTGCAAAGGCGTCTCATCAGAAATCTCGGCCTCCCCGCGGTTATGGTCGACGTCGACCATGCCGACGTTCGAAAATACAATGAAGCCAACTTCCTGTTAAAGGTTGAAACCATGCTGGAAATCATCAAGGCCGACCGTGGCTGAGGGTTTGTTCCGAGTGGCTTGCCCGACCTTTTCTTCGGCGGAATTGGCGCTTCAACCGGCTGCGCCGCTCTGCCCCTGACCGGTGGCAGGGCCAGGGCCCCGGTATTCAAAAAACGGCGTCTAGGCCTTTGGTGGCCTATGCAAAAATATACACCAGCAAATTAACTTAGGAGGAGATTTCAATGGTCCGGAAAGAGCTTCTTTCACCGTGCGGCGTTTATTGCGGTGTTTGCCCGGTCTTGATTGCCCACCGCGACAACAACCAAAAATTCAAGGAGCGCTTGGCCCCGGTCTACTTCTGTAAACCTGAAGAAATAGAGTGTGAAGGCTGCCTGTCGGACAATGTGTTCGTCTGGTGCCGTATGTGCACTATCAAATCCTGCGTTTTAGACAAGGGCTACGAGGGCTGTCACCAGTGTTCGGACTGGCCGTGCGAACTGGTCCATAACATTCCCATGCCCATTGGGAAAAAGGTGGTCATGCGTTCGATTCCCAGATGGCGGGAATTGGGAACGGAAAAATGGGTCGAAGAAGAGGAAAGACGCTATACATGCCCCGACTGTGGAGGTAAACTTTATCGAGGCGCCCCTCGTTGCCATAAATGCGGCCAAAGCGTGAATGTGGATTAATATCAGGAGGACCACAGGGTTCACCTGTCTTCCGTGTGAACGACACGAACCCGTCCCATCCGGCTCAGACCCGATAAGGAGAAACCGAAATGGAAAACTGGCACAAACTGGCCGGTGAATTAGAACGGTATATCCGGCCCAACACGTTTCCCCTGGCCGTGCTTCTGCCTGATGATGAAAGTCGAATACCGGACCAGGCCCGCCGGCCCATAAAAGACCTGGGCAAAAAGCTGGCCCCCTGCCAGTCGGCGGCCCTGGCGCGCAAATACGGTTGGACCGTCGGCATCGCCGCTGAGGAATCCGGGTGCGCCATCGCCAGCCACACGCACGGTTGGGACCCTGTAAAGGACCTGGACGGCGCTGTAGATTTTTTTATCCGAATGAATTACTTTAAGGACGAGCAGGCGGCCCGGACCGGCCTGTCTTCCCTGCCGGTTTTGGAACCTGGGCGCTGCCGAGGCGTGGTCCACGCCCCTCTGGCCCGGACCGTCTTTAAACCGGATGTGATCCTCATATACGTAAATCCAGCCCAGTTAATGCGTTTGTTGCACGGGATCACCCAAGAAAAAGGACATCCGGTCACATCCACATTTACCGGCCGGGCGGCTTCATGCACCGAAGGTGTCATCAAAGCCTATCTGGATAACGCCCCCAAGGTTGTGGTGCCGGGAAACGGAGACCGGGTCTGGGCCACGGCCCAGGACGACGAAATGGCCTTCGCCCTGCCGGCCTCAATGCTCGAATCCCTGGTTAGAGGTTTGGCCCGCACCCACGAGCGAGGCATCCGCTACCCGGTGCCCGCCTGCCTGGACTATGAACCAAGGGTCAAAATGAACATACCGCTCACGGACATCTTCAAACATCCGCCGCTCTGACCGGGCCCAAGGGCACGGCGGTTATAACTCTATTTCACTGGAAAAAAGCCGGCCCGACCACCTCTTCCCCGTGACAGCCGGGTCCGGGTTCAAGGTCGAGATCCTGTGCTGGAGCGATAATGGCAAACCCATGGACGGCCGATCACCGGCCGGCGAGCGATTTTGAAAAAGAAATATAGTAAGCGCATTAATTAATACAGCATAGATCTGCTAATTTTTGATTTGGTTTTGCCCATTTTGCCAGGTAGCGGACCACGGCGGCTTCCAAATCCTCAAGCGTATGGAAATAGACATTATGAGT
>Ga0209270_1000827_pt1 | contig 53681 bp, 50 predicted proteins | sample MTBAKSrepl1MetaG_FD_187456 | JGI IMG/M metagenome (GOLD analysis project Ga0209270, IMG submission 187456) | Enrichment culture microbial communities from Arthur Kill intertidal strait, New Jersey, USA, that are MTBE-degrading - MTBE-AKS1... | ecosystem: Environmental > Aquatic > Marine >... | reverse complement strand
GAGGGAAGCATGGCACACGAACACTTCATCGAGACGGGGGAAGGTACCTTTTATGGGGAATACATCTATGATCAGATCATTCCGCAGGATCACTTTTTTCGCAAGTTGAATGAAATGCTGGATTGGCACAACTATTCCAAGAAAATGATGCGCTGGTATCAAGGTAGAGCACAATATGGACGCCCAATGGGGAACCAAGGGCAAGCACAGTATGCCAGGTCCTGACGGTACAAAAACCAGGCAGGTCAAGTTCTTTTATGGCTATAAAGCCCATGTCAGTTTGAATGCGGAGAATCATTTGATCACCTCCGTCATTGTCACCCCTGGCAATGCCTTTGATGGACATTTCTTGCCCGATTTGATCACCAAAGACCAGAAACAGGGCTTACCGGTTGGGATCGTGACGGCTGATCGAGGCTATGATGACATTCAAAACCATCTCCACTTACAGCAGCAGGGCATTCACTCTGCCATTTGTCTGCATACCTATCGCACCCACAAGAAAGATGTCAATAAGCAGGTATGGGTTGCTTTGAAAACCAAGCCCACCTATCAGCAGGGCTTGCGCGAATGGTATAAGATCGAACGCAAGTTTGGAGAATGCAAACGCCAACATGGACTGGAACGCTGTCGTTGTCGGGATCTGGAACGCTATGAGATACAGGCTAACTTGACTGCCATCACCTTGAATCTCAAACGTATGGTCAAGCTGTTATATGGAGTCAATCTGAGAAATCCTGCTCTTGTTTAGGGTGAAGTGTGCCTGGTGAGCGATAGTGACTCGAATAGAAGCAAAGAGTATAAAACCGGTCAGGGTTGATCTGCCAGATATCATTCAGATAGAGGGTATTGCGTTGAAAAATCCTCATTCTTTCTGGTTCTTTCCAAATTTCCTCTATTTTTCCACAGCTTCCTAATAAGATAAGCCTATTATTACCCATGCTTTTACTTGACACTATATTAATTATATGTATTTATTACTCAATATTATTCAACTGTACTATTGTAATACTTATTATTTTCCTTATTATTGTTATAATTACTAAAGTTTCAATCAAATAATGGAGCCCGATGATCACAAATCTCAAAAAGATCTACCATGATTTTCCAAAAGGTTTTTGGACAGTAATGTTTGGATTGTTCATTGATAATATTGGAAGTTCACTGCTCTTTCCTTTTCTCACACTATATATTACTCAACGCTTTGGAGTCTCTTTGATTGATATCGGTTGGATCCACGTTGTCAGCACCATGGTAAACATGGTTGGCACCAGCGTTGGTGGAGCACTGGCTGATAAATTTGGCCGGAAAACGATCGGACTTATAGGATTGTTCGGCAGCGCCCTGATCACAATCCCTTTGGGTTTGACCGGGAGTTGGGGTATATTCATCATCTTTAATTTATTGACTTCGTTCATGGGGCACTTTGCCAGTCCCGCTTTTCAAGCATTGATTGCCGATCTATTGCCCTCTGAAAAACGTTCTCAGGGATATAGTGCCATGTATGTGATCGGCAATCTTGCAGCTGCCATTGGGCCAATGTTGGGTGGGTTGCTAGCGACACATTCTTTCATACTGCTTTTCATCGTTGATTGCATCTTGAGCGTCGGGACGGGGATCTTTCTAATATTCAGAATGCCAGAAACACAACCACAGGAAGCCGAGCGTGTCCAAAAGCAGAATCTACGTGAGACCTTTGCCGGGTATGGAAAGGTGATGCACGACCGCGTGTTTGTAACACTGGTAGTCCTCATCGTCATGACCATGTTGGTTTACATGAATTGCAACACGACTCTATCGGTGTATCTAAATCGCCTGTATGGCATTAGCGCCAAGCAATTTGGGTATCTATTGACCCTGAACGCAGGTATGATCGTATTGTTCCAGTTCACTGTTACTCGTCTTACTGCAAAATTCAAACGATCTGTGATGATGTTCATCGGCACCATGCTGTATGCAGCAGGTTTCAGTATGGTAGGTCTCGGGAATACCTATACACATTTCCTCATCGCATTTGCAATCGTCACCGTAGGCGAATTGATCAGTTCCCCATTGTATCAAAGTATGGCGGCTGAATTCGCACCCATCGACATGCGTGGACGCTATATGGCATTTCTGAACATAAGCTACAGCTTTGCAGCGGCTGCCGGACCACTAGCAGCGGGCTATGTTATGGAAACAAGCCACCCGCAATGGGTATGGTACGGAGGTGGAATGCTATGTGTTATCGCTGCGTTTGGGTTCCTGAAAACCAGAGAAAAGCCTCAAGAGTTCAAAAACGAGCGCCAAGCCGAAGTTGAAATTCTTTAATTTGATTACTGTCTTAAGTCCCTTTACTGTGAAAGCCCTTCCTTTGGGAGGGCTTTCAATTCCAGAAACTTATTTTTAGATAGCTTTGCCTTTGAATTGACTGAGATAAAGGTGATGGTAGAAACCCTGCTTATCCAGCAGCTCCTGATGAGTGCCTTGTTCAACAATCTCCCCATTATTGATAACTACCACCTTATCCGCATCACGAATGGTGCTGAGACGATGGGCGATCACAAAACTGGTACGTCCGCGCATCAATCGCAGCAGTGATTCCTGGATACGTGCTTCGGTGCGGGTATCCACGCTGCTGGTCGCTTCATCCAAGATCAAGATCGCCGGATCTGCCAGGATGGCACGGGCAATCGCCAATAACTGACGCTGTCCCTGGCTGAGGTTATTAGCACGTTCTGACAGGTCGGTCTGATAACCATGGGGGAGTTGGCAAATGAAGTGATCGGCGTCTGCCATCTCCGCTGCAGCCATACATTCCTCATCAGTCGCATCCAATCGTCCAAACCGGATATTCTCCATTACAGTATCGGCAAATAAGAAGGTATCTTGCAGCACCATGCCCAGATTGCGCCGTAAATCCTGTTTTTGAAGGGTGCGAATGTCGTGTCCATCAATGCTGATACTACCACTCTGGATTTCGTAGAAACGATTCAACAGGTTGATGATGGTGGTCTTTCCTGCACCAGTGGGTCCGACCAGAGCGATAGTTTGCCCGGCTTTTACCTGCAGATCCATATTCTTAATCACCGGTCGATTGCTGACATAACTAAAATTCACCTTTTCAAAGTGCACATCACCCCGCACTTTTTTTAATGGGAGAGCATCTGATAGATCTATGATTTCGGGAGGAGTATCAATGATCTCAAAAACCCGTTCTGCACCTGCTAAAGCAGCTTGAATGGAATTATACAAATTTGCAATCTGTCGCAAAGGAGAGATAAAATTCCGCCCATAATTGATGAAAGTAGCAATCATTCCCACACTCACCAAATTTTGTAACGCCAGCCAACCCCCCAGGCTCACCAGTACGATCACAAATAGATTTCCCAATACACTGGTTAGCGGCATCAATAACAAAGCATACGAATTGGCGTATACACCCGCATGAAAAACAGCATCATTTTGTTTTCGAAATGCAGCAATGATAGCTTCATTTCTTCTAAACGCCTTGATGACCTTCTGTCCACTAATTGCTTCCTCTGCGATGGCATTCAAACCACCCAGATTTTTCTGCAGTTCCCGAAAACCTCTACGGGTATAGCGCGCCACAAACTGGGTAAACCACAACATAATGGGCACCACGATCAGACTTCCCATTGCCAACCAAGCATTCAAGACAAACATGGTGATCAGGATGCCCGCCATGGATAGAACACTTGCCACCAATGAAGTAATATTTTGAGAAACCACCTGGTTGATGGCGTCAATATCATTGGTCAATCTACTCATCAAATTACCGGCAGGGTTGGAATCGAAAAAACGCATGGATTGGGTTTGCAGATGTATAAAAAGATCGCGTCGCAGTTCTCGCAGGGCTTGTTGGGAAATGCGTGCCATCAAACGATTAGCAATAACATTAAATAGATTACTGAGAACATACGTTAATAGCATCGCCAGAGCAACGCGCACTAAGCCTATCTTATCTCCACCTCCAATAAATCGATCAATGGCTATCCCCATCAGGTAAGGGCCCGCCAGACCAAGCAAGGTGTAGATGATGATCAATATAACCACGACACTGATACGTGCCGTGTAAGGTTTCAAATAGAGCACCAGCCTTGCCAATGATTTACGCGGGTCGCGTGCTTTTTCAATTCGACCGGGCTGGCTTGGTCGACGATGCATGCTGGAACGAAAATCAGGAGGACGATCTATCATTCCGGATCCTTTCCGGAGTGACCATTAAAACCATTCCCAAGTTGAGAATCGTAGATCTCACGATAGACAGCACTGGTTTTTATCAACTGGTCATGCTGCCCTTGGGCGATAATACGTCCTTTATCGAGCACGATGATCTTATCGGCATTGAGCACTGTACTGATGCGCTGTGCCACAATAAAAACACTACAATTATGCAGCGCAGTACGTAAACCCTCCTGAATGTGGGTTTCTGTCTCCACATCCACCGATGATGTGGAATCATCCAAGATCAGGATGCGCGGTTGACTAATGACCGCGCGTGCAATGGAGAGACGTTGTTTTTGACCACCTGATAAATTAACACCTCGCTCTTCAATATAAGTGTCATAACCTGCCGGCATTTGCATAATAAAATCATGGGCTTGTGCAATCTGAGCGGCTTGGATGATCTCCTCCTCACTAGCATCGGGTTTCCCGTAACAGATATTCTCCCGTACCGTACCGGAAAACAAGATGGATTCCTGTGGCACAATCCCGATACGGCTGAGCAGTGAACCCTCCTGCAGGGCACGCACATCCATTCCTCCCACCAAGAGTTGACCGCCTGTAACATCATAGAAACGCGGGATCAGGTTGACGAGTGATGATTTCCCTGCTCCAGTAGCTCCGAGCACTGCGACGATCTTTCCTGGTTCATTGCGCAGCTCAATGCCATCTAAGACTTCAACGGTACTGTTGCCGCGGTAATGAAAATTTACTTTTCGAAAATCAACGCTATCATCCATCTCTTCCGTTAGTGCAAACGCGTTTTCTTTGAATTGCACTTCCGGCTCAGTGTCTAATACCTCATTGATACGTCTGATCGAAGCGCTGCCATTTGCCCAAACATTGGAAAGCTGAGCCATCAGAATGATTGGGGTCATGGTAGTCAACAGATAGTTTGTGAAAGCAATGATCTGCCCAACCTGCAAACCGTTTGAAATGGTTTGCAGCCCACCATACCAGATCACCAGCACAATTCCGATATTCACAAAGATCGTTAAAATCGGCGACATAGTTGCCATGAACTGCATCACACGAATGGTATTATCGGTGAGATCATCATTTGCACAATCAAAACGTTGTGTTTCATAATCAGCACGCACAAAGGCTTTGATGAGATGAGCACCAGCGATATTTTCCTGCAGGACGGTATTCAGATAATCGAGTTTTATCTGAACAATGCGGAAGAGTGGTTCCATTTTTGCACTGAACAGCATGATCACGACCAGAGTAACCAATAAAACCGGGATCATGGCAGTTGCCAGTCGGGCACTGGTCATGAACATAAGGATAATGCTGCCCACCATCAAAAGTGGCGCGCGGGTTCCAATACGTAATGAGATTTGCACCAATCGCTGAACTGCATTCACATCACTGGTCAAGCGTACCATCAATTTACCCGTGCTGAATCGATCAAGGTCACCATAAGAAAAGTGCTGTATTTTTAGAAAGATCGCTTCACGCATATCCCTTGCCACACTCTCCCCTGTTCGAATGGAGAAAATATTATTAAGTATCGTTACAGCCGTACTGAAAAGAGATATACCAATCATGATGACAGAGGTGTTGAGCACCACATCCATCCTATTTTGTTTCACTCCCTGGTCAATAATGTGTTCGATCAGCCGTGGGATCGCCAGATCCCCCATTGCCATCAGCACCAGCATGATCAATGCCATGACAGCCAATTTCCAATATGGTTTAACGAATCGAATAATGCTTTGATAATATTTCATGGAGTTTTCTACTATGCCAGATTAATTACACGATGACACAAAAGTATCTTTCATGACATCAAGAGCATTGATGATGGTTTGCAGTTGATGTTCATCTAACCCTGCCATTTGCTCTGCCATCCATAAACGATTTTTTTTAAAGACCGAGTTAAGCAATTCACTACCTGCTTCTGTCAGATCGATATGTACATAACGTCGATCATCCTTCGCCCGCCGACGCTCCACCAACCCCTTTTCTACCAGTAGATCAACTGCCTGGCTGATCGCAGGACGACTGATCTGTTGTTTCTCAGCCAGTTCGCCAACCGAATCAATGCCGTGGCAAACATGCCGCAAGATATGAAACTGGATCAAGGTAAGACTGAAATCTTTGATCGCATTGGCACGTACATTTCCACGCACATAGCCCCAAACCGACGGAATCGTATCCCAAAATTTTTCTATCGTATTATGCAGCAGGTCTCCGGGCGCATTCATTATAGTTAACCTTCTTAATAGTTAAGTATATTAACTATAATCACGAAAACACGATCCGTCAATAAGATCCGTTAAAATAAATAAGGAAAGATTTATAGGCAGAAACATAAATGAAAATTCTGCGTATATGGAATGAAAGGAGCAATAATTATGGAAAATCAAGCCAGCGCCGGAAAAAAGTTCGGTTATGTAGTATCGATGATTATCAATGCCGTTTTGATTTATGTGTTCAATAATTTACTAAACTGGAATATCCCTTATCTTCTGCCCACCTTTACGGGATGCCTATGGGCAATCCAGCTTTCATTGAGCGTCACCATTTTTATCAATTTTATCTACATTTTTTATGATACCGGATGGTTCCATCATCTCATGCAGGTGATTGAGAACATTTTTAGTTGGATCTCGCTCTATTTCATATACACCATCTTCCCATTTGAATTTCCCGCCGATATTTGGATGCAGGGTGTCAAGATCGCTCTGATCGTTATTCTGGTTTTGATTCCCGTCGGCACGCTGGTAGAACTGCTGCAATTCTTGCAGAAAGTCAGCCAACGTCAATAACTTTAAAAAAATAAGGCAGAAAATTGAACTGCCTTATTTTTTTATATCTCTTCTTCCACCAGCGTGTTCTAATTAACAATGCTTGATTGTTTTATTAAGAGATGATGAATTGGCAATGGTTTTGAGAAAATCGGTATATGATTAATTAAACGTGTCTTTATATTCCATTTTCAATACTTTCAATTCTAAGGAGAAATAACCCATGGAAGAAAAAACAAAGAAAAAAGCAATTTGGGCTTGGACAATGTATGATTGGGGGAATTCAGCTTTTGCGACCACCATCATGGCAGCCGTTCTACCTGTATATTATTCCTCCGTTGCCGCCTCAACCCTGTCACCCAACATCGCAACCGCACGCTGGGGTTTCACCACATCCATAGCAGCCTTAATCGTGGCAATACTTGGACCGATCCTAGGGGCTATAGCTGATTTCAAGGGCAGCAAGAAACGTTTTCTATCTATCTTCATGGGCTTGGGTGTAACTGCCACTGCCCTCCTGTACCTGGTCACCACTGGCGATTGGCTGCTAGCTTCGATCTTATACATTTTCGGCAACATTGGATTTTCAGGTTCGCTGGTATTTTATGATGCTTTGCTGCCCTACGTAGCGGGGTCGGAAGAGATCGATCAAGTTTCATCCAAGGGATTTGCCATGGGCTATATCGGGGGAGGGCTGCTGCTTGCCATCAATGTATTGATGATCATGTTTGGAGAGACCCTCTTTCCCGGCACCGACCCAACTTTGATGTCGCGTCTCTCATTCCTCAGCGTGGCAATCTGGTGGTTTGTTTTCTCTTTGCCCATCTTCCGCCATGTGTCAGAGCCCCCACGTCGCATTCTTGAAAAAGAAGAAGGTATGAATCCGATCAAGGTCAGTCTCCAGCGCTTGGGAGTTACCTTCAAAGAGATAAAAAATTTCCAAGATCTATTCTTGTTTTTGGTAGCTTTCTTTTTATACACTAATGGCATCGGTACCATCATCACCATGTCCACTATCTATGGCGCCGAAATCGGCATCGGGCAAACCACCCTGATCGGAACATTGCTGATGGTGCAATTTGTAGCAGCCCCGTTTGCTATAGCTTTCGGATGGTTGGCAAAAAAGATCGGCACTAAGACTTCCATCTATATCAGTTTGGGGATCTATACTTTGATTGCGATCGGCGGTTACTTCCTCAGCACTGAATGGCAGTTCTGGGCATTAGGTTTTGCAGTCGCCACCGTACAGGGAGGCAGTCAGGCTCTCAGCCGTTCCTTGATTGGTCGGATGATGCCAAAGAGTAAAACTGCTGAATTCTATGGATTTTTCAGCGTGTTCGAAAAATTCTCCTCCATCGCCGGTCCATTCCTCTTTGGACTAGTATCAACGCTTATGGGAGAAAGTCGCTTGAGCATCGTCTCTCTGATCATTTTCTTCATTCTGGGAATGATCCTCCTCACCAAGGTCAATGTGGAACGAGGTATACAAGTAGCCCAGGAAGAAGATAAGCAAATGATTGTGGTTTCTGACTAGGAAAATCAAGACAAATAATGAGGGTTTGGAAGATCCAAACCCTCAAATCTTCTAAAGTAATTGATAAAGTTCCAGCAGCACTCCTCCACTGCTTTGGGGATGAATAAAAGCCATTTTTCTTCCCGGTTCTGTGATGGGGGTCTCATTGATCAGACGCACTCCCTTTGCTTTTAACTCTGACAGCGCCGCTTCGATATCCTCCACTTCCAGGCACAAATGATGGATTCCTGGTCCACGCGCTTGTAGAAAACGTGCCGTGCCACTTTCAGTATCCGTTGGTTGCACCAGCTCTACTTCGCTATCACCGCAGGGGAAAAATGCTACTTTGGCGTGTTGGTTCTGCACTTCTTCTATATGGTCAAGAGATAATCCCAAAGTCTTTTCCCAAAAATCGGTAGCCTGTTTGATATCTGCTACTGCCACTGCAATGTGATTGATCTTTATTATTTTCATATATGTATTCCCTTAAACCTATAATCTATGCCCACACGGGTGGTTGGTATTCTCCCCAGACCTTACGCAATACTCCACAGATCTCACCCAGGGTCAGGGATCCTTCTACACTTTCGATCATAATTGGCAATAAATTCTGCTCTGATCTGGCGGTTTGTTCCAGATTGTTCAACAAAACCTGAACTTGTTGCTCATTGCGGTTTATTTTAAAATGTTTGAGGCGTTCCACCTGTCTTTGTTCAACAGCCGGGTCCAATTTCAGTGATTCCAATTCGATAAATTCATCGGTTTGATAATCATTGACCCCCACCAGCACCTGATGGTGTCCTTCCAATGCTTTTTGGTATGAATACGCAGATTCCTGGATCTCGCGCTGGATATAGCCATTCTCAATGGCAACCAGAGCACCACCCATATCATCGATCCGTTGAATATACGCCTCTGCCCGTTTTTCTATCTCATCAGTCAGGTATTCAACCAAGTAAGAACCTGCCAGCGGATCGACCGAATCAGCCACTCCGGATTCATTGGCAATGATCTGCTGGGTGCGCAAAGCTATGCGCACTGATTTTTCGGTCGGCAACCATAAAGCCTCATCCATCGAATTGGTATGCAACGATTGGGTGCCACCCAACATTGCAGCCAGAGCCTGAATGGTGGTGCGCACGATATTATTCTCAGGTTGTTGAGCCGTCAGGGTCGAACCACCCGTTTGGGTGTGAAAACGCAGGCGCAGGCTGTTTGTATTTTTCGCACCAAAGCGCTCTTTCATAATCTTCGCCCATAAACGGCGCGCCGCGCGGAATTTTGCCACCTCTTCCAGAAAATCATTGTGACAGGCAAAGAAAAAAGAAAGCTGTGGGGCAAAATCATCCACCTGTTGCCTATTCTTTAGAGCAGCCTCCACATAAGCAATGGCATTGGCAAGCGTGAAAGCCACTTCCTGAACAGCCGTTGAACCGGCTTCACGGATATGGTAGCCGGAAATACTGATCGTATTCCAATGTGGAATATTGTCCTGGCAGAATTGAAATGCATCGGTGATCAGGCGCATGGAGGGCTTGGGCGGGAAAATATAGGTGCCACGTGCAACATATTCTTTGAGAATGTCATTCTGGATGGTTCCGCGCAGTTTGCTGGCTTCAACACCCTGTTTTTTTGCTATTGCCACATACATTGCCAGCAACACAGCTGCTGGTGCGTTGATAGTCATGCTCGTTGATACTTTATCAAGCGGGATATCCTTAAACAATATCTCCATATCTTCAAGAGAAGAGATCGCGACTCCCACTTTACCGACCTCTCCGGTTGCGATGGGGTCATCGCTGTCATAACCAATCTGGGTTGGCAGATCAAATGCCACGGAAAGTCCAGTCTGCCCTTGTTCCAGCAGATAGCGATAGCGCGCATTGGATTCTTGCGCCGAAGCATAACCGGCATACTGACGCATCGTCCAGAAACGACCGCGATACATGGTAGGCTGCACACCACGAGTAAAGGGATACTCGCCTGGGAAACCTAGTTTTCTCATATAATCTTGCTCGAGCGGTAAGGCGACGATGGGCAGTGGAATGCCCGAAGGGGTAGCAAAATCAGCTTTTCGCTCGGGATACTTATTAATTACCGGGTTTAATGTTTGCTCTTCCCAGCGATCACGTTCTTCTTCCAATCGACTCATAATTTCTACTTCTTTTCCTTTTTGCCAGTATAAAGAGTAGCGGCATTGTCAGGTAGTGATAAAACCACTCAAATCACAGAAAAACAATCCTTTTATGCAACACTGCCACTTTTCAAAATAAAAATTGCAGCTTCGTTTTCATCTAATATATATTGTTCGCTGTAATTCTGTGCTGGTTTCGATTTACTGGAAAGCGCCAATTCGCAGTTAGCAGCACCATTTTTAACCAGATCAACTCTTTTTTGTTCTTGACCGAAATTCAGTGCAATCATTGCCTGTTCTTCAGGCAGGCAGCGAAAATAGGCCAGGGTATTCCCCGGCACAACGGTTGCCATTTCCAGATCGCCTCGCATCAATGCTGCATGATCTTTCCGTAATTTCAATAATTGCTTATAAAAATTGAATAAGGATGCTTTCTCTCGTCTTTGCTCCTCAACATTCCGCTTCTTATAATCTGAGTTAGTCGGCAACCAAGGAGTAGCAAAACTGAATCCGGCATTCTCCAAAGAGTTCCATTGCATGGGTGTACGGCAGCCATCTCTTCCCTTATAGAACGGCCAATAATAAATTCCTACCGGATCGAGGATCTCACTCTTTGTAAATTTTCCCTCACGCATACCAATCTCTTCTCCGTAGTACATGAAAGGAGTGCCACGTAAAGTGAGGAGCATGGTAGCAGCAACTTTAGAGCGCTCATCGTTTTCATTATCGCTATAACGCGTGGTCGAACGTTTGACATCATGATTATTGAGCACATAATTTGGCCAGCATTTCCCTTCCAGTGTTTTTTCCCAGGTCTTGATCGCTTTTCGAAACCTTGACGCCTTCCAGGGGCCATTGATGAAATCATCAAAAGAAAATGCGGCATGCAGAAGATCATCACCACAATACAGGGCTGCTTTTTCAAAAGTAGCCATAAAGGTTTCTCCCACAGCATATCGTTCAGGATAACCTTCCAGTAATTCTCTTATTTCTTTTAAAAGCGGAATCATTTCCGGTCGATCCGCATCATATTCATGGATCAGCCGGTCATATTTTCGCAATCCCAACAGTTTCTTGGGATCATCACGAAATTCCGCATCTTTGAAATAAGCTGAAAAAACATCTAATCTAAAACCATCCACGCCCTTTTCAAGCCAGAAGCGGAAGACATCCAACATATCTTTTCTTACTTCCGGATTACGCCAGTTCAGATCGGGTTGCTCTCTGAAAAAATGGTGGAAATAGTACTGTCCGGTCTGCTGGTCGAATTCCCATCCTGACCCTCCAAAAATGGAAAGCCAGTTATTAGGTGGGGTACCATTCGGTTTAGGATCCTTCCAGATATAATAATCGCGATATTTATTATCATGAGAGCTTCTAGACTCTTGGAACCAAGGATGTTGATCAGAAGTATGGTTTAGGACCAGATCCATGATGATATGGATATTGCGCTTATGGGCTTGTGATAGCAATCTATCGAAATCGCGCATGGAACCAAACTTTGGGTCGATCGCACAATAATCTGTTACGTCATAACCAAAATCAACATCTGGAGAGGGATAAACAGGGGATAACCACAGCGCATCCACCCCCAGATCTTGTAGATAATCCAGTTTGTCGATAATCCCTTCCAGATCACCGATACCATCTCCATTCGTATCCATAAATGAACGTGGATAAATTTGATAAATCACACCATCATGCCACCATAAAAAATCTTTCATCGATTCCCTCTTTTTTCATTGATTATAGATTATAAATCAAGCCATTCCATCTCTATTAAAAAAGTTTTTTAAAGGATTTTGAAGGATTTTTATATTGACAGATAAGTGTAAATTGTTATACTCCTTTAGTTAGTACATTCAACTAATTATTCTTCTATTTACTCGGAGTATTTTTTATGGAAAAAGCCACCCGTCAACACACCAAAGATCATAATCGCTCTCTTGTTTTGAGCACCATCTTTGCACACAACCAAATCAGCAGAGCGGAAATCGCTCGCATCACCAAGCTAACTCGAACAACCGTATCAAGCATCGTCTCCGATATCATAACTGAAGGATTGGTGGAGGAAGTCGGAATTGGTACATCCTATGGCGGAAAGAATCCAATTCTCTTGAGCCTGGTCGAAGATTCTCGCTGGATGATCGGGCTTGACCTCTCTCATAACCAATTTCGAGGGGCAATCGTCAATCTGAGAGGAGTGATACGCGATGTGATCACCATGCCAGTGGAAGGTCATGATGGGAATGAAGCATTGGAACTGCTATATCAAATCGTAGATCAATTGATGCAAAAGGTAACACGTCCGCTCCTGGGAATTGGCGTAGGTACCCCCGGGCTGGTCAATACACAAAAAGGGATCATACTCAACGCAGTGAACCTTAATTGGCAGAACCTGCCGCTTACTCATATATTGGAGGAACGATACAATACACCAGTATATGTGCTCAACGACAGTCAGGCAGCAGCAATTGGGGAAAAAACTTTTGGAGAAGGCTATTCTCCTGAAGAAAGCATGGTCCTTATCAATATCCGTCACGGAATTGGAGCAGGTATTGTCATCAACGGATCACTTTATCAGGGAGACGGCGGATGCGCAGGTGAGATCGGGCACATTGTGGTTGTTAAAGAAGGTGGAGAACTCTGCCGCTGCGGCAACCATGGCTGCCTTGAAACGGTCGCCAGCGCTCAGGCACTGATAAAAAAAGCCAGGGCAGGCATCCAAGCTTTCTCCGAAAGCTCACTGCCACACGAGCCAAAGCAAATTGATCTGCCCGAAATCAAAGCAGCATTCGATGCAGGCAACCCATTTGCCCAAGAACTCGTCCTCGACACTGCAAAATTCATCGGGATGGTCATCTCCAATATTGTGAGCATCCTGAACATTCACAAGATCGTTCTGGTAGGAGATATGACCTGCTTTGGAGAAAAGTGGCTGAATGCCATTTATGATTCTGCACAAAAATATTCGCTGCAAAAACCCATGTTTAATACAAGAATTGAAATTGGGCAATCAGGAGAAAACAGTATTATTCTGGGTGCAACTGCCATCTTGGCTACCGACTATACTCTGCTCTTTTCTCAATCCTAATCATTCTTAAATACAACAGCAGGTGATATAGAATCGCCTGCCGTTTCAAGGGGAAAGCCAAAATTACGCTTTATCAATAGCTTTCCAAAAAGCTTTCACACTTTTCACCCAGCTTTCCACGGTTGATCCTGCTACCACTGCTCCGATCATCAATCCTTCAACTCCAATTTCGATCAAATCCGGTACAGATTCAGGGGTGATCATATGCTGCGAGGGAACCACAAGTGGTTTATTGGTCTTTGCCCTCATTGCAGAATACCGTAGAAGATCATGATAGGTAAATGGTTGCCCATAGGTATTCCCATCCATGATCGACAATTCACAAACTTCTATCGGCAGGCAATCCAAGCCGCCTGCCAGCTCGACAGGGTCATCTGCAGCCAGCGCCAGCATCCGAGCAGTTTTTTCAGGAGAAGGAAAACACCCACAAACCGCATGCGATAAGTACTGCGAATAGAAATCAAAGCCCATATCTGAGAGTTCTTTCAATGTATCAGGGTCATTTACAGGTGCAGCAAACGGCATGATACCCTTAAGTTTGCCTTCCCATACCTTAAGAATTGCAGTGAGGTTTTCTCTCTCTTCATCAAGGGAGCCAAAAGTGGTATTGCTGGCATGATGGTGTACGTTCATATGGATTTTCACCGCATCAGCACCAGCATCCCGTACCGCACGGGCAAGCTCCGCATCGTTGCGCGGCAGGCTGGCAATCAATACCAGCTTCTTTTCCTGGCGCGCTTTCATTAGTTCATTTACAAATCGTGACATAGCTTCATCTCCAGATTGAAATTATGATAACAAAACAGGGGCACCGGATTTTGCAGAACGCATAATCGCTTCTGCTACTTCCAATGCGCTCAAAGCCTCTTCGCCGCTGACCTTTGCTTCAACCTCTTCATTCAGATATTTCGCAAAATGACTGTATTCATCGATCAAAAAATGCTGATCCGGGAGACCATAGATCAGGTCTGGCTGATTCAACTTTCCACCCGCCACAATGGAAACCGACTGTGAGCGAAGGTCAAGATACGCTGATCCCTCAGTACCAACCACCTCCAATTCCACATCCAGTGGAGAGGGCATATCAACCGGTAAAGCCCAGGATTGCTCAAGCAGCCCTATCACACCATTCTTAAAGCGCAAAGTTGCCATGGTTGTATCATTAACCTTCAGATCTTTCAAAATATTAGAAGCAGCTTCAGCATATACCTTGGATATTTTCGAACCGGTCAGCCACTGCAAGAAATCGATATCGTGAACTCCCTGAAAAATCATCGCATCCACTCTGCCCTGTAACCTTCTCCCACTTTTTACAGTGGCATTTCTCCGCGCATACACATGGATGATCTCTCCCAACTGTCCTTCATCTATAATTCTCTTGATTTCAAGATAACGGGGATCAAAGCGAAGTGTATGACCAACCATCAGTTTGACATTGTTTTCTCTAGCAGCATTCAGAATTTCCTGTGCATGAGCGCTGTTATCGGCAATGGGTTTTTCAAGAAAAATATGAATTCCCCTATTCGCTGCATCTTTGCAGGGTTCATGATGAAACTGATCTGATACTGCAATTGTTACTGCGTCCATTTCTGGCATAGCCAGCAGACCGCGATAGTCGGTGAAACCAGGAACTTCAAGTTCCATTGAATATTTCTTAACCAATTCCTCTTTTACATCGGCGACCCCAACCAGACGAAAGTTGGGATGGTTCAGACACACCGCGGCATGTCGAGCACCGAAAACACCCAATCCAATCACGCCAATGGAATATATTCTTTCTGATTTCATATTCAATTCTCCTATGAATTTTCAACCTTTCACACTCGACATTGCAAAACTTTCCACCACCTGCTGCTGTGCGAGAATAAAGAAAATTAGAACTGGTAAAACAGAGAGTGTGGTTGCTGCCATTTGCACGGACCACATAGGTGCTCCATATGCATCAATATATCCTGTAAGTGCAAGTGGGATAGTGTATTTCGTCTTATCGCTCAAATAGATCAAAGGCTCTAAAAAGTTGTTCCAACTATTCAAAAACGTGATAATTGCCACTGCCGAAAGAGGTGCCTTCGCCAGTGGGAGTCCGATCTTCCAGAAAATGCCCCACCAACCCAATCCATCAATTTTGGCAGCATCTTCCATATCTTTTGGAAGAGTAATAAAGAACTGACGCATCATGAATGTGGCAAATACTCCTCCCGCACCCAGAATTGGAATGATGATCAACGGGATATGGGTGTTCGTCCAGCCAAGCAGATTCATGATCAAATAATTTGGGATGATGGTTACCTCAGGCGGCATCATGAGAGAACTCAGCAGCAGGATGAAGAAGAAATTTCGTCCTTTGAATTTGATCCTCGCAAATGCGTATCCCGAAAGAGAAGAAACCACCAAAACACCAGCAGTCACGGCTAATGAGATATACAGGCTGTTCAAATACTGCCTGCCAAAAGGCTGATAGGTAAAAGCAGTGATGAAGTTTTCAAAATGCCATGATTCGGGCAGAAGAGTGGGTGGATAGGCAAATATTTCCTTATAAGTTTTGAATGAGCTGGTTGCCATCCACCAGAATGGGAATAGAAATGGAATAGCCAGGAGCATCAATCCGAGATAAAGCAGAAAGCTGCGGAACCATCTGGGAAGCAGTCGAGGCAATTTTTGACTATTGTTCATAATAAACCCACTTCTTTCTCATATTCCACTGTAAAAAGGTCAATCCCAGTACCACTAAGAAAAGAACAACTGCAAGGGCACTGGCATATCCGATCTCATTGGTCAAAAAAGCCTGGTAGTAAACATAATAAGCCAGCACCAGTGTGGAATTGGAAGGTCCGCCAGCCGTCAGCAGCATGATATGATCAAACACATTCATAGAGCCAATCAGGGTAATGATAATAACAAGCAAAATTGTGGGAGCAATCATTGGAATGATGATCTTCCTGATGCACTGTAATGTATTTGCGCCATCCACCCGGGCAGCTTCTACCAGATCATGAGGTACATCTTTTAGGGCTGCAATCAAGATTATCATATTCAATCCGACATTCTTAATAACCCGAATAAAGATCACCGAAAACATCGCCCATCCTGTACTGCCCAGCCAGCTGGGTCCTTGAATTCCAATGAGTTTCAAGAATTGATTGATGGTACCCTGGTCACTTTGCAGCATAAAACTCCATACCAGAACCCAGGCAACCGTTGAAGTAACTACCGGGGAAAAGAACAATGTACGGAAGAAGACCATGCCCTTCCTGTTTTGAAACAGGATCAGGGCAAGAAATAAGGCTAATGACACATTCATGATTATCAAACCGAACGAAAAAAACAGACTATTGCGAACAACCTTATAAAAATAAGGGTCTTTGGTAAACATGAATGAATAATTATCGAACCCTATCCACTCCCAAGTACCCGTTAATAGATTACGATCTTGAAAGCTGAATATGATCACAGCGAGAATCGGTACTGCCACAAAGAAAATAAAACCGATAAATTGAGGGGCAATGAAGAGATGACCAGCCAGATTATCCAGCTTTGCTTGTGGAAGTGATTTCCGTTTCATCCATTCCTCACGATTTAATACGACATATCGTTGGAAATAGTGTATCCGGGGAATCCCGGATACACTATTATTTTATCCAAATGCTTATTGATTTAGATAGGGAGCCATCGCATCACAGGCAGAATTCATAATCGCTGCAATATCAGCACCGGATGTCCATAATTTGTCCAATTCTGCGCGCACAGCCAGATCAATCTTGGAGTATTCCACATGGCTGGGTAAAACGGTGCCGTTCTTGATCTGATCGATGATCGCAGTCTGAATGCTTTCGGGATTCAGGGTCGGATTGGTAGCCTCAATGGAACCTGCATCCAGAACAGAAGCGCGAGCCTGTGGGAAGAACTGGGATAATTTGGCACTATTCTCTTCATTCAAAAGGAATTTCAAGAAATCGATCGCCGCTGCCTGGTTGGGGCTGGCATTGAAGACAACCACTGCAGCCTGACCAACGATCGGCTTTGTGCCATCTGGTCCGCTGGGCAGGGGAGCAAAATCCCAATTAAAAGTAACATCAGCCAGTGAACTCAGCCAGCTTAACTGCCGCATGGTCATTCCCACGGTGCCTGAAGTGAAATCTACTTTTTCATTCGGTTTTACGATACTGTTATCTATATACAACATGTCATGGATTAAAGTAGCCGCTTCGACGGATTCGTCGGTGTTCATCAAGCAGGTGCTGCCATCTGCATTCCATGAACCGCCACCATATGCCTCCATTACCGGTACCAACAAACGCCAGGGATTTGTGCTGATCTCATCGATATGCACATAACCGATAGAACCATCGCCCAGGTCGGTAATAGCTTTGGCATCTTCGGCAAATTTTTCCCACGTCCATTCTCCTTTTGCAAAAGATTCTGAAGGAGTATCCAGACCTGCTGCTTCAAAGAGATCTGCATTGTATGCGATAAACATTGGAGAAGTTGAGAATGGGATACCATAAAGCGCATCGCCCTGCGTCCATAGAGAAAGGGAAGACTCAGAGAAATCAGTCAGATTGAAATCTGCATCATCCGCTAAATAAGGAGCAAGATCTACCAACGCACCGGCATCTTCCCAACCTAAAGCCGGGGATTCAAGCATCCATCCCATGTCAGGCTGATCATTTCCAGCCAGTTGGACGGCAAGCTTTGAAACATAATCGGTTACAGGGATGCCCACAAACTCAAAGGTTACATTGGGATGAGTTTCCCGATATGCTTCTGAAATTTCCGTCAGCAGAGCAATATGGGCGTCACTGCCCCATAATGTAAACTTGATATTCACAGGTTCATTGCTTACTTCTTCTGTTGTAGATCCATCCGCCGGCTCTGCAGCTACAGTATCCGCATCGGAACCACATGCGGAGAAGATCATCGCCATAACGATCATAGCGGCAAAAACAAGAAACAGTTTATTCTTTTTCATGATTATCTTTTCCTCCAAACAGCATAGATTCTTTTTTATAAGCTATTTATAAGTGTATTTATTTTTCCAGGTATCCTCCTTATTAATTTTTATTCTTCAATGAATTCGGTAATATATTATTGAAATACCAGACCATCGCAGCCGCTCCCATTGCACTTGTCTTCAAACTCGACTTATAGAATCCAGTTGGTCGATCATCCAATTTAAAAACATGGGTATTCATTTCTTCCTCCACTTCTCCGGTTAACATATTGAAAATCGCTTTTCCAAGCCCACCTCCAATGATGAAGCGCTCGGGATCGATAACAGATTTGAGCATTGCACAGACAAAACCCAACGATTTTGCCATTTTTCTCATCAATTCCTCAGCGATCGGATCGTGAGCCTTTGCCATGCTGAGAATTTGTCTGGCAGTGATGGAATCTTTTATTTTTTCGTAGTTTGGATCATGGGAAGCATCAAAAAGATCATATGCACGGTTGACCAACCCTTTTCCCGAAAGGATTGTTTCAATGCATCCGACATTTCCACAAGCGCATTGCGGACCTTTTTCATCGACCGACAGATGTCCAATTTCCAAAGCCATATTATGAGAACCGGTCAATAAATGCCCCGAAGTTAGCGCCCCTGCTCCAAAACCGGTCCCGATCCCTAAAAACACAAAATCTTGGCAATTTCTGCCAGCTCCGAAATAATATTCGCCCAGAGTTTCAGCAGCAGTATCTCGCTGCAGGTAGATGGGAAGTGGCTTTTCTATCGTATTTTTTAATACATCGATCACATGTACATTCTTCCAATCTAGGTTTACTGCATTTTTCACCACCCCGGCAACCGGATCGATATATCCCGGTGTTGCCAGACCTATTCCCATAATGCTGGATCCGTATTTTTGTATGAAACTATTTACCTGCCCCCCAATTTCGTTTTGAATAAATTCAGAACCCCCGGTTAACCTGGTTGGTATTTTTTTATCTTCTCTTACAACACCTTTATCGTCAATTAATGCAAAAGCGATCTTTGTGCCCCCTATATCTATGCCAATTGTATAATACCTATCTCTCTGCATTTTTCTCTCTATGATTTTGGTTTAGTAATGACTTTTAATGATGCTGAAGCAAATGGCACAGTACTTCTTCGGTAAGCACAGCGATACTCAGGGAATCATTAGAATGAGATTAGTTTGTAAAGTCATTGTACTTACTATTATAGTATAATAAGAAGCAGGCATAATGTCAAGGTCAATTTGGTGAATATTTCGGAGAGCAAATATGAAAAAACAATATGATGTCATCATCGTAGGCGGTGGTCCTTCAGGGATCACGGCAGCCCTGGCAGCCGGTCGTGCAAACGTATCTACCCTGCTCGTCGAGCGGTACGGTTTTCTCGGGGGGATGTCTTCTTCTGCGCTGGTTTACCCATGGTTTACTTTCCATGATCTCAGCGGTAATCAGGTAATTAAAGGTATCGCGCAGGAAATTGTCGATCATCTGATCGAAGGAGGCAGCTCTCCCGGTCATTTGCGTGACAGTTCAGGGTTTGTATGGTCAGTCACCCCTTTTGATAAAGAAGTCTATAAATCACTGGCTCTAGACCTGCTCGCTGATGCCAATGCCGATATCCTGCTCCATTCTTTTGTTTCTGATTTACAGGTTATTGATCACAATATTACAAAATTGAAAACAATTGGAAAATACGGTAATACAGAAGTGGAAGGGAAGCTCATCATTGATGCTACCGGAGATGCCGATATTGCCGCCCTTGCCGGGGCTCCCTGCGTTCTGGGGCGCTCTAGTGATGGCAAGGTACAGGCAATGACCTATATTTTCAGACTGGGGGGAGTAAAAGTGGAACCGATCAAGGCATACTACCTTGAGCACGCTGATGAATTCTATACTCCAGCGGTCCCGGTCGACAGCAAGAACCTACCGTTCACAGGTGTTTCCGGTTTCTTCAAACACTGGAAGAATGCTCCCGCATCTATTCCCAGAGATCGATTCTTGTTCTTTGTCGGCCCGCGTGCGGGAGAGATTACCGTAAATACCACCAGAATTCTGAGTACAGATCCCACCCGAGCAGACCAAATCACTCAGGCTGAAATAACCGGTAGAAAACAGGCTGAACTCCTGACCACCTTCATGAAAGAAAACCTGCCCGGTTTTGAAAACTCTTTTCTATTGGAAACCCCCACCCAGATCGGTGTGCGCGAAAGCCGGCGGATCGCCGGACAATTTCAATTGTCAGAAACCGACATAATCAACAGTACATCATTCCGCGATGGAATTGCACGCTGTGGATACCCAATTGATATCCATATGCCGGATAACGCTAAAATGACCCTGGTAGACTTCAAGGGTTCGTATGAAATCCCATATCGGGTGATGCTCCCACAGAATATAAACAACCTGCTTGTTACCGGTCGTGCTGTTTCATCCAGCCATGATGCGTTTGCATCCCTGCGTGTCACAGCTCCGGTCATGGCGCTTGGTCAGGCTGCCGGAAGTGCCGCTGCGCTTTGCATAAAGACAAATACAGGTCCAGCAGATGTTGAGATTGATACGCTTCGTTCATTGCTTGTTGCGAACAACACAATTCTTTAACTTATTCAAGCCAATCGATCTACTTCATAATATGAGAGCTATCTCAAGAAACAATTGTCTCAAGAAACAAACTCTCAAAAAAACTGTCAAGAAAACTTGCTGCTCTTTCCAATTCATGTTAGAATAAGTGCGTTAGTTCCAGCTTCATTGAAAATACCGGAAAGTGGGCAACCCCCACTTTTCTTCGTATTATTAGAGTAATCAAAGTGGAGATTAAGAGTCATGAAGAATGAAATCATTCTAGCATTCAACGAGGTGCTTGAAGACAAAGGGCTTCCAAAAGAAGTCATCTATCATGCACTTGAATCTGCGATGGTCTCAGCCTATCGCAAATCTGTCAACGCATCCACTGCCCAGCAGGTTGTTGCTAAAATTGATCTTGATAAAGGGGAATTTCGTATCTTTGCAGAGAAGGAAGTAGTCGATGATGTTCAGGATGACCGCACGGAGGTACTCTTAAAAGTTGCAAAGGAATATGATCCTAGTGCCGAATTAGGGGATATGGTATTAGTTGAAAGCACTCCCGAAAATTTCGGACGGGTTGCAGCACAAACAGCTCGCCAGGTTATTCAGCAGAAGATCCGAGAAGCCGAAAGGCAAATGCAGTTAGACTATTATGCCAAACAGATCGGTGAGATCATCAGCGGCGTTGTTCAAGCAACCGGTTCTCATGGTCTGACCATCGGTTTGGAAATGAAAGCCGAAGGAACGATGCCACGCAAAGAGATGATCCCATTCGAGCGATTCCGCATTCACGATAGAGTGCGCGCCCTCGTGGCAGAAGTAAAAGATTCTCCACGCGGTCCGCAGATCATCCTCTCCAGAACACATCGTGATTTCCTGCGTAGATTGCTTGAGAATGAAGTCCCCGAGATCTTCCACGGTATCGTAGAAATCCGTTCCATTGCCCGCGAACCCGGACAGCGTGCCAAGGTGGCTGTTTCCGCCACCCAGCAGGGTATTGACCCAGTAGGAGCTTGTGTAGGGCAGCGCGGTGTTCGCATCCAAGCCATTGTGCGCGAATTGCATGACGAAAAAATCGACGTGATCGAATGGAATAAAGACCCCCGTATTTACATTGCTAAAGCGCTCAGTCCCGCACGTGTCAATGGTGTCTATCTCAACGAAACCAACCGAGATACTAAAACCGCTTTAGTAGTGGTTCCCGAAGATCAATTATCACTGGCGATCGGTCGTGACGGACAAAATGCACGATTAGCTGCTCGTTTGACCAGCTGGCGTATTGATATCAAGAGCCTGGCAGAAGCAGTTTCAGACTGGTTATTTGCCCTGAGGAATGAAAAAGAACTATCTGAAAAAGCAGCGTTGTATCAGGAAGAGATCACCAAAGCTGAAGAGATCATGGCACGCAAAGCCGAAGGGCGTATTCTCAATATGGATGATTATGACTCCCTGGCAAAATTTGTGGATATGGTGGAGAAGGATCTGTATGCTGAACGACAGGAGGTGTTGGTGGCGCAAGAGAAAGCCATTCAGGAAGTTCTCCAGACCATCCCTAAAGCTGCTTTTAACGTCCCGTTGACAGCCGAATTGCTGCCGGAAAGTTTGCTGGTTATTCTCAGTGACGGTGGCATTATTAATCTTGGTGAACTGGCATTAAAATACAAGACCGATTCCGATACCATTTTGGGCTTACCCGGAATCGGACCCAAGACACTGGAAAAGATCGAAGAAATGGTGAACAATCTGGCTGATTTCTTGCCAGCGCAAGCAGAAGAACCTGAGGTCATTAAACAAGAACCCATCGTAGAAATGGCAGCAGAATCAGAATTCCCTGTTCAGGCTGAATCTGAAGTTACAGGTGAGATTGAAAAAGAGATCAGTGTAGAATCTACCGTTGAAGCAGAAGCTTCGGCAGAAGATGAAAAACAATCTGAAAGCAAAGAAGAAATTGGGCAAGAGTTATCCTTTGAAGAAATGTTCAAATTGGAAACACAGAAAATTTCTAACAAGCCTTTTGAAGAGGAAGATGAAGAAGAGGATAGCGATAAAGACGGGAAGAAGAAAAAGAAACGCAAATATCAGGAAATTGAATATGATCCCGATCTTGACCTGACCCTGGTCAAAAAGAAGCATAAAAGAGGCGATGATGAGTGGGGTTGGGAAGAAGAATAGAAATAGAGAATGGTGGTGAAAGCACAAAAACTACCCAAGAAACATATCCCCCAAAGAACCTGTGTGGGATGTCGAGAAGTTCTTCCAAAAAGAGAATTGATTCGCATTGTTCGCACGTCTGAGGGAATTCTGGTCGACCCGACCGGAAAATTAAATGGGCGTGGAGCATATATCCATACCATCAAAGAGTGTTGGGAGCGAGCCTTAAAGGGTAGCCTGGCGAAAGCATTACGAACGGATATCAGTGAGCAAGATAAAACATACCTGCTCGGTTATATAGCCAATCTACCGGAGAATACCTCGAAAATGCAGAACTGAATGCTAACGCCTGGTTTCACCGGGCAGGATATCTCGCTCACACAATAGGTACGACAAACAATGCGTGTTAAGGGGCACAGCATAACGGAGGCAAAAATGAGCGAGAATGGGAAAAAGAGCGTAGAGTTACCAGGTAACATTACTATCAGAGATCTGGGAGAAAAAATCGGCTCAAGCCCGATTCAGATCATCAAGATATTGATGTCGAATGGCGTCATGGCGAATATCAACCAGGTCATTGACTTTGACACTGCTGCCATCGTTTGTGCTGAACTGAACGTGGAAGCAACTCTGGAGATCCCGGAATTGAAAGAGGAGGATCTCGGAGAAATTCCGTTGTGGCGAAAATTGATCGAAGATGAAGATCCCAAGAATCTTACTAAACGTCCACCAGTAGTTACCATATTGGGACACGTTGATCATGGGAAAACCACCTTGCTAGATGCCATCCGTCATTCCGACGTGGCAGGTGGTGAATTTGGTGGCATCACCCAGCATATCGGTGCATATCAGGTAATCCATAAAGATCGTAAGATCACCTTCCTCGATACCCCGGGGCATGCAGCTTTTACTGCCATGCGGGCTCGTGGCGCCCAGGGAGCCGATATTGTAGTATTAGTGGTAGCCGCCAACGATGGAGTGATGCCGCAAACCAAAGAAGCCATTGCACACGCTAAAGCCGCACGGGTACCCATCATCGTGGCTTTGAACAAGATCGATCGCGATGATGCCAACCCTGATCGCGTTAAAAAACAACTGGCAGACGCTGGCTTGGTTCCGGATGAATGGGATGGCGATACCATCGTTGTGCCAGTTTCAGCCAAGATGAAACTTGGATTAGAAGATCTATTGGAAGCTATCACACTAGTAGCAGATAATTGTAAGATCCTGGCAAATCCAAAAGGAAAAGTGATTGGAACGGTCATAGAAGCAAAGATCGACAAAGCACGTGGTGTGGTTGCTACCTTGCTGGTACAGAACGGCACCTTGTATCAAGGTGATTCAGTGGTAGTTGGTCTATCGCACGGGAACATTAAGGCAATGTACGGTTTTTTGGGTGAGAAGATAGAAGAAGCCGGACCTTCTACCCCGATTCAGATCTTGGGGTTAAACGAAGTTCCGCAAGCGGGTGATCTTTTCCAAGTTACTGATTCCGATAAAGAAGCACGTATGATCGTGAACGATCGCAAGGAAAAATTAGCAGAAGCCAAGCTGAATAAAAAACAAGTCAGTTTGGAAGATCTCTTCAATCGTTTCCAGGCAGGCGAAGTACGTGAGCTACGATTAATCATCAAGGCAGATGTGCAGGGTTCGTTGGATCCCATCATCTCTACGCTGAATGACATTGACCAAAAAGAAATCAAGATCAACGTTCTGCATGCCGAGACTGGTAATATCAGTGAGAGTGATATCATGTTGGCATCTGCCTCCAACGCCATCGTGGTGGGATTCAATGTCGATATGGATGGTTCCGCGAACAAACTTGCGGAAAGTGAAGGAATCTCCGTCCGACTTTATGATATTATCTACCGTCTGACTGAAGATATTGAAAAAGCGTTAAAAGGAATGCTTGCGCCAGAAAAACAGGAAGTTATTCTTGGAAAAGCACAAGTTTTAACTGTCTTTTCTTTTTCAAAAGTTGGTAAAATTGCTGGCTGTAAAGTGCATGAAGGAACCATCCGTCGTAATGCACAAATGCGTGTCATTCGAAATGGTGAAGTGTTAGCCGATGGAGAGGTTGCATCTCTGCGGCGCGAGAAAGAGAATGTGCGGGAAGTGCGTGAGGGTTTTGAATGTGGTATCCGGGTAAAAGGGTTCAATGACTTTGCCGAAGGTGATATTTTAGAATGCTATACATTTGAGGAAAAAACCGCTAGTTAGGTATGAATAGATTAGAATGCCATCAAAGACAAGATTAAAAAGAATTGCTGATCGAATGCAGCAAGACTTATCAGAGATGTTTGTGCGTGGTGATATTCATGATCCCCGTCTGGAGGGAATCTATATTACGGATATCAATGTTGATCGCGAATTTGCATTTGCTAATATCTTTGTATCCGCTCTGGAAGGGAAGGAGCGAGAAACGGAGATCCTGGCCGGATTAAACCATGCCAAAGGTTTTTTGCGCAGCCAACTTGCAAAAAAAATCCAACTGCGCACATTTCCAGAACTACGTTTTTTCTGGGATCCCGTACCTGAACGGGCAGAAAGGATCGAACATCTCATCGATCAAATTCAGGCAGAACGAGAAAAGAAAGAATCAGGTAATGAACAAGGAAGAATCGATTAGCAACAACATTTTACAGAAAATCGATAGTACCTCGTCCATTACACTGGTAGCACACATCAGACCCGATGGCGATGCGGTTGGATCGGTGCTCGGATTCGGGGCAGCCCTGCGCGCATATGGGAAATCGGTCAGTATGGCTTTTGAGGAAACTCTGCCCCAACGTTTTCGATATTTGGATATTGAAAATGATCCTGTAGAGAATGAGGGTGAAAAACTAATTATCGCACTGGATTGTGCTGACCAACCACGAATGGCAAAATCTTTTGCTGATAAGCATATTGACATCAATATTGATCACCACGCTACCAACACCCAGTTCGCCACCATGAATTATGTAAACGATAAAGCTGCAGCAACGGCGGAAATCGTCTTTGATCTACTTCAAGAATGGAACATACCCATTCCTGTATTAGCTGCCAATGCATTGTTGATGGGCATCATCACAGATACTATTGGATTCCGAACTCCCAACACCACAGCGCATACACTTCGCGTGACAGCACAGCTGATTGAAAAAGGTGCACAGCTTGCCGATACCTATCAACGAGCATTAACTGACGTAAGTTGGGAAGCAAGTTTGTTATGGGGTTATGCATTAGGTAAACTTCAAAAGGAAGGGAATATCATATATACTGTAATCACCTGTGAAGATCGAGAAAAATCTGGCTACACAGGAAGAGATGATGCTGACCTGACCAATTTTCTCAGCAGTATTCAAGACGCAGAGATATCAATATTATTCAATCAACAAGATGAAAATGCATGTAAGGTTAGCTGGCGTTCGCGCTCAGAGGTTAATGTTGCAACTATCGCAGCACAGTTTGGGGGTGGTGGACATCCGGCAGCCGCAGGAGCTGAAATCAAACTATCATTGCAGAAAACTCAGCAAGATGTACTAGAGGCTACAAAAAATTATCTTAACAAGATTCACAATTAGGAGTATTTGAATGGATGATAGAAGAACTCAACTCAAGAATTCGGTTTCGGGGGTTTTGGTCGTAGACAAACCCATTGGGATTACTTCCCATGATGTGGTACAGATCATTCGTAATGGTACACGCATCAAACGCGCCGGGCATACCGGCACCCTCGATCCACGTGCTTCTGGTGTTCTGGTTATCCTACTAGGACCGGCAGTACGCTTGAGTGAATATGTTTCCGCAGAGGATAAACGTTACCATGCTGTTATCCAGCTCGGAAAGAAAACCGATACTTTTGATGAGGAAGGGGTTGTCACTGGTGGAACTTCCCCAGAAGATATCACTGCCCAACAATTTGAGGAAGCCCTGAAAGGTTTCATTGGCGAAATCGAACAGGTCCCTCCACCTTATTCAGCAGTAAAGGTAAATGGGCGCAAAGCTTACGAAATGGCTCGGAAAGGGGAAGAGGTAGACCTTGAACCACGCATCATTCATGTGCATGATCTGGAATTGCTGGAGTGGGATCCTCCTCAAGCCTTGGTGGATGTACACTGTTCTTCGGGCACCTACGTCCGCTCATTAGCCAATGACCTCGGTGAGGTACTTGGTTGCGGAGCTATGTTGGCAGGTTTGCGGCGCACTAAAAGTGGTAAATTTACCCTGAATGATGCTATTTCGCTTAGAAAATTAACCGAAGCATTCCAAGATGGCACTTGGTATAAATATCTCATCCCAGCAGCGGATGCATTGGGGGAATGGCCGACCATCAACCTCACTGATGAAGAAGTAGATCTGGTTCGCCATGGACACCGGGTAAAAAGAGAAGAAAATATCGGCGACATGGCGCGTGCCATTTCTGAACAGGGTGAACTTGTTGCACTGATGCAATTCGATAGTGAAAGCGGAGAATACCAACCTAAAAAAGTATTTTTCTCATAGACGTGAACAACCTCAACCATTCACTGACTTCTCGTTTGACAATTGGGTCGTTTGATGGCTTGCACATTGGTCATCAAACGATCATCCAACAGCTCGTTTCTAATGCACATCAAGCTAATCAATTAGCTATTGTCCTTACTTTTTTTCCTAACCCAACGGTATACTTCCGTAAACTTAAAACTCCTTTTTACCTAACCACCAACCTGGAAAAAGAAGAATTATTACATCAGCTGGGTGTTGACCAAACCATTATCTTGCCATTCAATCAAGAACTGGCCCAAACCAGTGCTGAAGATTTCATCACTCATATTTTCAAACGTTTCCAATTTGAAGAGATCTACATCGGTTATGATTTTCGCTTTGGTATGAATCGTGAGGGAGATGCTGAAAAGTTAGAAAGATTTGGTAAAAAATTGGGGTTTTCCGTAAAGATCCAGCAACCTATTTCTCTGGGCGATCTCTCGGTATCTTCCAGCCTGATCAGAACTATGGTCACTGCAGGATCGGTAGAAAACCTCTTCCCGTATTTACAGCGTTGGTATTCCTTATTAGGCGAGGTTGTCCATGGAGATGGACGTGGTAAAAAATTAGGTATGCCCACTGCCAATATTGCATTTGAACATCAAAAATTATTACCTGCCAATGGCATCTATGCAGCTCGTATTCACATCAACAAAGCAGTACGCCCGGCAGCCGTCAGTATCGGTGTGCGTCCAACATTCTACCCCACTCCCAGGGACCGCACTGTGGAAGCTTATATCCTGGATTGGGATCAGGATATCTACGGAAAACTGGTCGACCTTGAATTTGTGTGCCGACTGCGAGATGAGATAAAATACAACAATGTTGAAGAACTTACCAGGCAAGTCGAAAAAGATATCCAGATGACCAGGAAAATAATTGAAAATGAATGATAACAGGCGAGTTTACCTCCTGGATTCCAGGGAACTAAGTCCGGAAACGATCGCTGTTACATTTGCCAAAACCTCTCGCTCACCCCAATCATTCGATCAAATCGCACATGAACTGTCTGATGAAAAAAGCTCCCAATTTCACGAGAAATGGGTGGTCGGTTATGGGCACGCGTCCGTTGCAGAACATGCCGTGTTGCATATCGCAGTGGAAAACATATCGCGTCTGGCAGTGGAATGTCTCGAATCCAATCGTCTGGCATCCTATACAGAAAAATCCTCGCGCTATCAGGTTTGGAGCGCAGATCATTTTTTCATCCCTGATGAAATAAAGAAATCCAATCTGTTGGATCTCTACCAAAAAGCTGTCAGAACTTTATTCAATAAATACCATGATGCCCTTCCGGTAATTCGGACCCATCTTGAAAAAGAAGCGCAATCTCGAAATAAAGATTATACCGAGCGAGAAATTCATGCTTGTTGCATGGATGTTTGCCGTTACTATCTTCCAGCAGCCGCAACTGCCAACGTTGGTATGACCATCAACGCTCGTTCTCTCGAGCATGCCTTGCGCAAGATGCTCTCGCATCCACTAGAAGAAGTGCGCCAGATCGGGAGCGAGATCAAACAGGTGGCTCTCACCCACTTGCCGGCACTGATCAAATATGTGGAAGCAGTTCCCTATTTGAAGCAGGCTTGTCAGCAAACCCCCAAATTGCTGCACTCGCTGCCTTCCAACGAAAATCAGATGCACAATTGGTGTGAACTGGTGGACCTTGATGAAAAATTCGAAGAACATATCTTAACTGCTTTATCATATCGGTTCGGAGAGACTGCTTATGGCAACCTCTCACAAGCTATGAAGGCAATAAGTGATGATAAAAAAAGAGAATTGCATGATATTCTTTTCGGTAATCTGAATGCGCATGATATTCCGCTGAGAGAATTAGAATATAGCTGGTTCGTTTTCGATATCCTGATGGACCAAGGCGCATATTTTGAATTCAAACGTCATCGCATGATGACACAAACTCCGCAGGCTTTGACCCCTCATGAAGGATATGCTGTACCACGTTTACTAGTCGACGCCGGACTTGAAGCTGATTTCAAAGAAGGCATGCGGCTTGCCAGAGATACATATGAGCAAATAGTTCACTATAATCAAGCGGTTGCATCCTACGTGATTCCGAATGCCTATAATCGGCGCGTACTGGCAGGGCTCAATTTACGCACAGCCATGCATTTTACCCAGTTGCGCATTGCTCCCAACGCCCATTTTGCTATCCGGCGGGTTGCCAACCGTATGCTGGAATTGATCCAGAACAGAATGCAGCTTTTCCGACCATACTTCCAAGCACAAACTACTGAGTCGTGGCAATCCATCGAACGAGAATACTTCAGCAGCGTTCAATCCGAATAGACTCCCTTCTGAAACACGATAATTTTTCTTATACAATAATGATGGAAATCCTTTACCGGATTGCCTATATTTATAGTATAAAGATAGTCCAGAATCGTTAAAAGCGAGGGCGAGATGAACGAAATCGAGTATATCATCAAGAGAAATGGGATCAAAGTACCATTCACTCCCCAACGCATCACCAACGCCATTTATCGGGCTGCCGTAGCTGTCGGCGGTCGCGACAAAGGGATCGCCGAGCAGTTAACCAAACAGGTTTTGGCTTATCTTGAAAAACATTTTTCTTCCCAAAATCCTCCAACGGTAGAAGATGTGCAGGATGCAGTTGAAAAAACACTGATCGAAAATGGTCATTCCAGAGTTGCCAAAGCATATATCCTGTACCGCGATGAGCGGGCACGCATGCGCTCTGGCAGAAAAGAGCAGACTATCCAGCCCTCCCAAAACATCCCCTGGGCAAAGATCTGGCAGGTGCTGGATTGGGCATCTTCCAGAGATTTACACACCATCGAGCGCTATAACCAGAGAATTCGTGCGGGGGCAGTAGGTGAAATCATTCGCGATTCGGAGATCTTCTATGAAGAAGATATCAAAATTGCTGCCAGGATGATCTTGGATCGGAAAGATACGATTAAAGTAGTACTTATCACCGGGCCATCTTCTTCCGGAAAGACCACCTCTACTATCAAATTGGGGAGCATTCTCAAACAAAACAATATCAACTTGATAACACTGAACGTTGATCATTACTTCTTCGATCTGGAGGATCATCCCAAAGATGAGTTCGGAGATTATGATTACGAAATGCCCCAAGCACTTGATCTCAAGTTGATCAGTGAGCATCTGGTTAGTCTGATCGCCGGAGAAGAAGTATATATTCCATTCTACAATTTCAAGACCGGCAAACGCCTGCTCAATCACACCCCCATGCAGCTCAAGGAAAATGAAGTGATCCTGATCGACAGTTTGCATGGGTTATACCCGGCATTGACACAAGGTTTGGAAGATGAACAGAAATTCAAGTTATTTCTTGAACCATTACTGCAGATGAAAGATGAGGACGGCAAATATATCCGCTGGACCGACATCAGGCTTATGCGCCGTATGCTACGCGACTCTGCTTTCCGTTCCCTCGATCCAGAAAGCACTCTGACCCACTGGCATTATGTACGCTCCAGTGAGCTGCGCAACATCATTCCCAATATCAACCATGCTGATTACATCATCAATAGCGCCATGCCCTATGAACTATCAGTTTACAAACCAAAATTGCTTCCGTATTTTGAAAAATGGTCGAAAAAATTCAAGGGTGATGCGCTACGAGAAGATGCCTTGGAACGTTCACAACGGATTTTGAAATTACTGCAGAAAATCGAAGCAATCGACGATGACAGTATTGTTCCAAACGATTCGGTCATCCGTGAGTTCATCGGTGGTTCAAATTTGAACTATCATTAAATTCGATATGCCTTACGCTGTCGTTTTTTACTTCGACCCACAAAAAAGCGCCCCTCTGGAACGAGTCACTCATGAACTGGCGCGAACCAAGGTCGCTCCGTATTTACATAGTGCTGAAATCCCGCCGCATGTAACCCTGGCAATCTATGATGATCTGGATTGCCAACCCTGTGAGAAAAAAATTGCCGGACTGGCAAAAGAGACCCGTGGTTTTGACCTAAACTTTGTTTACCTGGGATTATTTAGAAATGAGAGCAAGGTGGTTTTTTTAGGTGCGACCGTGACCTTGGAATTGCTTTCGTATCACCAACAGATCCATAATCTATTAAAAAAGGATGCTGAACATCCATGGGAACTTTACCAACCGGGCAAATGGGTGCCGCACTGTACCCTGGCAACCGATTTTTCAGAAGACAAAACCATGCAGGTAATAAGGTTGTGTGGCAAGCTGCAGTTACCGATCGATATTCGTGTGGCATCTATGGGTGTGGTGCAGTTCGAACCGATCACCCCGTTGTATTCTTATCATTTCACAAGCACATAGAAATTCTCTTCAGTTCCTTGATAATTGTTTCTCCAGTCTCTGTTCGGCAATACACTTGATGCGTGGATGCATGACAAAATACTGCTTGCCATCCTGTGTATTTTGAGGGCTTGAACAGATCAAATTATCAGCAATGGCATGTACTCCCTCCAGCATAGTATTCACCATCAGCACTTCCAATCGCATACGAATAGAGATAAAGGTGTCACTCACATCTGTTTCGATCTTCTTCACCAGCAGGATCTCACCCGTATCTACTCCCTTATCCATATAATGCAAAGTCACACCAAATCCGATATTGTTGACCGCATTCACCATGGCGGTCCATTCCACCACATCCATACCGCGGAAAGGAGGTAAAACACCAGTATGGCAGTTCAACACCCCCAGTTTGGGGATATCCAGAACTGCCTGGCGCACCAAACCACCACCGGTGAAGACAATGATATCGGGCGTGATTTCCTTTAGAAACTCCGTGCACTTTTCTTCACTTAAATCCTTAACAGATCGAAATGGAATGGCAAACTGCTTAGCTAATTGCTGCAAATGAGCATCTGGCAAAGCTGCACGCCGCGCCGCACTTGCCAAATTATCCACCTTCACATTATTAAAAGCTTTTTCCCGCAGCAGAAATTTTCTGACGAATTTTTGTGCCAGACGTACTCCATCGCGGCTGAACTCTGAACGGATGCGTTGCATGTTCCAAGGTGTGCGTACCACTATGCCAACTACCTGCACCTGCTCATCATGCAGCAAGCCATGCAAGATCAAGCGGGAATAAAGACTGGTCCGGATGGGAGCGAATAACACTACCTTCAACATTGTTCCATCTTCTTTAATGTGAATTCCTGTTCAACCAGCGCTGTCAAGTATGGTAGAGATGGTCTGTTTGAGAATGGACGATGGTATTCTTTCCATAACCACTCATTCAATTTCAAAGCAGCATTCAAATAACGCCAATCTTTTTTTTGGTAAGCATAACGGGAGAACAAAATGGCAAAATTGCATTTCTCCTTCCAAATTTGAACTCTGCTCATTTCTTGCTCATATTTTTGCAGAGATTGGGTCCGTTTCACTTCCACATGGCGCAGCAGCAATTCCATATTCTTCTCAGCGAGTTCATTGATCTGCCCATCCTTCACCGCCTTTAGTAAATAAGCAGCAGAGTCCGAGGCAAGAACCCCTTTGTGGATCAGCTTGCCATCCATGCTGGCTGCCTGCCAATCGAGATTTGATGACTTTGAATTGTACTCCTCCCTCATTTCAAAAGGAAAACCCGGCACTTGGGTGATCCATCCCATTTGGAAGGTTAGATCAAAGATCCGCAGAATATTCTGCAGATCCAAATCACTAAACCTATCCAACCTTCTTAACTTGACAAAAGTTGACAAATGTTGACACTTTTTCAAAATAAAGCAATTGACACGTTCAGTTGAAAGATAACGTTCTGTAAACAACACATTGATCCAACCGAGGAATTTTTGCGATTTTGCCATCTTATGCAGCCTTGTTTGTTATATCTATGCGCATACTACTTCCATCCAGCCCTACCAATCCTTCGCCACTGATATAGAAATCGTGGTTGCTCACCGGTCCTGATGGACAACTGATCACACCATATTTGAATACCTGCAATGGTTTGTATCTATCCTTTTTGAAGCGATAGATCGAATGCCACTGGAATGCATCTTCACTGATCAAAATCTCACTGAATTTAGATGTGATGCCAGCACCCCGTTCCACAGTCGTAAAAGCCACATGCAATCCTTCACGGGTGGTAGCACCATACCAACCGGAATTGGCAATGCCCATCCCCATCTCCAGTTGTCCATTGCGACGATCCATGCGGCAGGCATGGTTGGCTTCCAAATTAGAATCAGTGATCCAGCACACATGGGTAGGGGTGAAGAAAAGCCGCACCGCGCGCCAGATCTGCTCGCCACTGCCATATTTCGTGAAAGCGCGAAAACCATCTGTGGTTTTGTAAATATAACATTCCCCTTTGAAATCACCCACGGTGATCCAAAATGCTTGATCTTCGAACGGATCACGGTAAACTCCGTGAACATGTCGTATGCTGCCAGCAGGAAAAATATAGGCAATCTGCCAGGCTTGCAGGTCAGCGGTGACCCGCCAGACACGCACCGGCTCGCGCGCAGGATTCATGAAGTATTCTCCAAAATAAATATTCCCCTGCGCATCTTCACACAACGAACCGTGCAGAACACAATCACCATTGATACTGAACAAAACGGTTGGCTTTTTTCCCTCTTCTATCGCATATACTTTTCCCGCCCGAATACCCAACACTCTATCAAAGTGGTTCACGTAGATATTGCATTTATCCGCCCGAAAAGCACGCGCACTCAAGCGGCTAAACCCGAAATAGTCGCGTGGAGTATGGAACGGAAAACGCGCATACTGTTCCCAAACCTGTCTCCGCCTGACCCAAATCGTACGGCGAGAGGTTCCCCACAGTTTTCCATCCAAATCCAGATGATGGAGAATGGTCATGCGCGGGTAAGTTTCAAGGATCTGCATGGTATGTATTGCATAGCGGGAAGCAAATGCTTTGCTACCGCTTACTTTCCTTTCGTGTGATGGATCGTTGGCAGCAAATCTTGAACTGCCTGACAGGTGACTGCAGAATTATCCGTGATGATGGCATCACAATCCATTTTTAGATAATGCTTCAATCGCGTTTCCGGAACCGGATCAAGCGGACAGACCAGCAAACCACGCTCATGAGCAACACGCAAATAAAAAGGATTCAACCATAGAATTGGGAAAAAAGGTCCCACCATATCCACCTGGGATGGCGGAATGATCCTTTGCATGGTAATCAAACCGATCGGCATATCTGCCGCAATCTTATGAACAGTTAAAATTCGCGTCATGTTGAACGAAAGCACAATGGTACGTTCCAACACACCGGCATCATTCAATTCGCCTACTAACTGACGACAAAACTTTTCTTCCAGAAAACAGTCACTTTTCAATTCAAGCGCCAGCGCCACATTTTCGGGTAAGACCGCAGTTGTTTCTTCCAACAGCGGGATACGTTCTTCCTCAAAACCTGGCATGTGATTGAAAGCAGATGCTTGCTTGATCTCCATTGAGGTTAGATCTTCGATCCTGCCATTACGATCAGTGGTGCGATCCACAGTGTCATCATGAATGCAGATAAATTTACCATCCTTACTTAAATGCAAGTCCGTTTCAAGGATATCCGCACCATCTTTGAAAGCCTGCCGAAATGCCACCAGGGTATTTTCAGGGCACTGCACACGGTTGCCGCGGTGTGCCATCACATAAGGTTTGGTCCTGCCCGGAATTTCCAATTTTCTCTGCATTCACACCTCTTCGTATTACCTGATTTTAACACTAGAAAACCATGCCCCAGGATTTCAATATCCTGTATACTAAATTTGGAGGATCTCAAAACCATGCATGAGATAGCCTTCATCCAACCCGGGGAAACGATCTATCGTTATCCACTGAAACGATTTCTACCTCCTTACTATGAGGGAATGATCTCAACCTGGCTGCAAGAAAATGCCCCAGAGGGTTGTGACATTCTTGATCCTTTTGGGTCAAACCCTCTATACGCATTGGAAGCAGCTAGCGCTGGATTTCGTGTTTTCCAGGCACAAAAAAATCCTATCCTGCGCCTGATGACAGAAGTATTGGCACAAAACCATTCCGAAAAGGAATTTCGCAACTGCGTACATCTTCTACTAGAACAAGAATGGCACACCCTGAAACTGGATCAATATATCCAGGGACTTTATCAAACAGAATGCCGTAACTGTGGTAGACCGGTGATGGCAGAGGGTTATGTTTGGAAAAAAAACGCAGAGACGCCCGAATTGGTCGTCTATATTTGCCCTCATTGCCATGAAAGCGGTTCATTTCCTGTGACACAATATGATATCGATCGTCTGCAACAGATCGGGAACTTCGCCGTATACCGGTCTAGAGCCCTGCAACGTTGTACGATCGAAGGAATCGATAATCAAAAAGCGCTTCAATACACGCTGGCTTGTTACACACCGCGTGCGTTACACCTCATCGTGATCCTGTTCAATATCCTGGATAGATTGAATGCTTCAAGCGATATAAAAGCCATGCTGGCAGCCCTACTGGTAGAGGTTTTTGATCATGCTTCGTCATTATGGTATTGGCCATCCCGTAGTTACTATCCTCAACAATTATCCACTCCCGCAACATTCTTTGAAAAGAACATCTATCATGCCTTTTTCCAGGCGATCAAAACATGGACGGGATTCAAGAAAGCCTGCCAGGTCACTTCTTTCCCTGTATTACCGGACCGACCATACAGCATTTGTCTTTTCGATCGCAAGTTTGCGGACGACCTCTTTCGTGTGTTCCACCTAGAAAAATGTTATTGCATCTTTCCGCGACCCAACCAAGCTTTCTGGACCTTTTCAGCAGTATGGTCAGCCTGGCTGCTGGGGAAAAAAGCTGCGGAAGGAATGCTAGCTGCGCTTTCCAGACAACGTTATGGCTGGTTCTGGTTCACCCAGGCTTTAACCACCACTTTCACTTCTTTTCTACCAGAATTCTCCGCGCAGAACAGCATCTTGGGGTTATCTATGCATTTCACCCCTTCGTATCAATTGGCAGTAATACTTGGTGCTTATCAAGCTGGATTGCAGCTAGAAGGATATGCATATCAGAACAATGATGAGATATTCCAGCATATTTGGAACACACGGTCATCCAGCCTACCCAATAAAACGCAGGATCTATCACAACAAATCCGAACCGGGTTGATCCACTTTCTAGAAAAAAGAGGAGAACCAGCTACATTCAAAGATCTTTATGCCACCAAGCTGTTGGTCATGGCAGAACAGGCAGGGTTGCCAACTCAACTTACCGGTGAGGATACAGACCTTTACAATACGATCATAAACGACCTGCAAACAGAGTTAGCCAATAGAGATATTTTTCGCCAATTCAGCGGGGAAAGTTCAGCAAATGTTCAATGGAGTCTCAAGAACCCCCATCAAATGGAAACATCACTCGATGACCGCATCGAACAACATGTGGTGGGTATGATCCAGCAGCAGCCTATTCTTGAATTCGCTGACATCTATAGATCGTTATGCACGCAATTCCAAGGATTGTTCACCCCTGATAAGTACTTCAGCAAAGCCTGCCTGGAGTCGTACGCAACTCGGATCAGTTTGAACACACAGACCTACCAACTCGACCCAGGAGAAGAGCCAGTGAAACGCGAAAACGAACTCAATGAAATGCGCACTCTGATCATCCAATTAGGAGAGAAACTGGGGTTCAAAACCATCATCGGAGAAGAGATCAAATGGAACAGCAAGGATGGTCAAGCCAGCTATCGTTTCTTCCTCACCAATACCGCCATATTCCATTCATTCCTTCAAAAGAGCTCTGACAAGAGCCACGTTGAGAATGTAGTGGTTTTTCCTGCCAGCCGTTCACGTTTGATCATGATCAAGCGCAAGCGAAATTTGCTACTGGAGGAAACACTCATACACCATAGTCACCTTTTGAAATATCGCCAACTCAGAAATATTTTCAACCAGAAAAATCTTACCTTGCAAGCCTGGCAGGATATTCTGGATGCCGACCCACCCTTATGGGATCCGCCCGCCCAGCTCAAGCTGCTTTAAATAATAAAGGGAACAATATTGCTCCCTTTATACCTTCAAAAATCTGTCAGACGTTTTATGAAGCGATCTCACTGATGAACGGAATTTCTTTCTTGACTAAATTCTGAATATCTTCCGGAGACTCAAGCTGCAACGCAGCCTCTGCCAAATCAGTCATCACATCTGCCTTCAGATTCCGAATGATCTGCTTCACCAATGGTATGAAAGGTGGACTCATACTGAATTCATCCAATCCAAGCCCCACCAGGATTGGCGCTGCAAGCGGTTCACCGGCTAATTCACCACACATTCCAACCCATTTTCCTTCTTGATGAGCAGCTTTGATAACCATCTTGATCAACCGTAAAACTGCCGGTTGGAAAGCATTGGAGAGTTTGGCAACCCTTGGATTGGTTCGATCGGCTGCCATTGTATATTGGCTCAGGTCATTGGTACCAATGGAGAAAAAGTCAACTTCTTTGGCAAGCTGATCCGCAATCACAGCAGCGGAGGGAATCTCGACCATGATGCCAATCTCCGCATCATCCGCGAAAGGAATACCTTCTTTACGCAATTCAGCTTTACATTCATCTACAACAGCTTTCGCATCGCGCACGCAGCACAACGTAGCGACCATTGGGAACATGATCTTCAAATTATGTCCCACCCCGGCACGTAATGCAGCGCGTAGTTGTGGTTTGAAGATATCAGGGCGACTCAAACACAGACGCAACGCTCTTTCACCAAGAAATGGATTCATTTCCTTTTCCAGATGAAGGTAGGGGATCTCTTTGTCCCCACCCACATCCAGGGTGCGCAATACCACTGGATCATTCCCAAAGACGTCCATAATGGCTTTATAAGCTTTATATTGTTCTTCTTCGGTTGGTAAAGAATTCCTTTCGAGATACAAAAACTCGGTGCGCAGGAGACCCACTCCTTCTGCACCATTTTCCACCGCAAATTTTGCATCTTCTACATTGCCAATATTGGCAACGATCTCAAACTCAGTACCGTCGATCGTTTTGGCGTGCTCATGCGCAAATTTCAATGCTTCTGCCTGTAGATTTTGGCTGGTTTCTTTACGTTTTCGATATTCCTGTTCAGTCGTTGCATCGGGTTCTAAAAACACCAATCCGTTGCTGCCATCTACGATCAATTTCGTGCCACTCGTGATTTGCATGACATCGTTCCCAGCACCCGCTACCGCTGGTAACCCAAGTCCACGTGCGAGAATAGCAGTATGAGAGGTAGCCGAGCCCTGTGCAATACAGAATCCAAGCACCATGGTTTTATCCAATAAAACCGTGTCGGATGGGGTGAGGTCATCTGCCATGATGATGGAAGGTTCTTGCAACCCTTCGGTAGGAGATTCAGCCACATTCAACATCACCCGCAGCAGACGGTTCGCCACATCCATGATATCGGTAGCACGAGCAGCGAAATATTCGTCATCCATGGCTGCCATGGTTGCTGCAAAAGCTTTGGCTGTTTCAGCAACCGCAAATTCACCATTCACTCTCTCATCAACAATGCGGGTCTTAATTGCAGAAACCATTTCAGGATCATCCAAGATCATCTTATGCGCCTGGAAAATCTCAGCATCCGCTTCACTCGATTCACCGCATGCTTTTTGATAAATCTTTTCGATCTGATCTTTGGCAGTTTTAATTGCATCATCCAGCCGAATAATTTCAGCTTCAGGGTCATTTATTTCGATTTTTTCAGTATTGAGTTCAGTGCGTAGAAATTGAAAAGCTGGTCCGATGCAAATCCCGCGGGAAGCTGCAACGCCTTTCAGCTTTTTCATGCTTCTTCTCCGAAATTGTTTTCAACCAATTCCACTAATGCCTTCGCGGCATCTTCTTCATCCGCTCCGTCAGCTTTGATGGTAATCTCAATTCCCTGGAACACACCCAGCGTAAGGATTCCAAGAATGCTTTTAGCATTTGCTGTGCGCAGTTTATCTTCTTTAGGGTCGTGGCAGGAAACGCTAATTTCACTTTGAAACTTGGATGCAATCTGGACAAAAAGTGCAGCAGGTCTTGCATGCAGCCCAACTTTATTATTTACAACAACTTTTGCTTCCTTCATCTTCTTCTCCTGATTTTTATAATACTAAACCGATAACAATCGGTAATTACCAAAATAGAAAAAATCCCGTGAAGATTTTCAGTCACGGGATGTAATTTTATCACAGGTACCTTCTTCTGTTAAATGAGCACTTCTTCTATGGAGTAGCAGACGAAATCGGCACAATTGTGAGGGTTCCAGCCGGTGTTTCGGTAAACACCCCGGTTGCGGTGGGGGTAGATGTTGCCGTAGCGGTCATTTCCGGGGTTGGGGTGGGTGTCTCGGTCGGAGTAGGAGTGAGAGTGGGTGTCAGTGTCGGCAATTGCAACGATAGCTTGACTTTTTTCTCCGCATAACCGTTCATATCATTCTCCACAAACAGGCGCAGGGTGATGATTGAACTGTTGTAATCATACAGATCAAGTGTATAAATAACGGTTGCGTCAGGATACGTGCGGTCGACATCATCCAACAATACTGTCCATTTACCAGGATCTGATCCCTCTCCCACCATCAGTTTGAAGTTCTTAAAATGAGATGGGGCAGCGACAATCACCTTTATTTCAAGTGGATTTTGATCGATCACGGTACCATCCGATAAACCAATGAACTTAATGGTGGGTTGTGAATCATTTTCTGAACACTTCTCATCTGGTGTGAAAATGATCTGATCATCAAAGCCCATAGTGGCTGCCCATTCTCTGCCCGCACTAGTGCCAGTGATCCATTTTTTACCCCATTGATCACTCACATTCAGTGTCCATTTTTCTTCATTGTATTCTGTACAATAAAGAGAAGCTTCTTTATTCGTCCAGGTATCAATTTCGACCTTTTTCCACAAATCATTTTCTGCAGAGAGCGGTGGGCGATCAATGGCAAATATCTCCCCTTTTTGGCTTGGACACTTTTCAGAAGGACTGGTGCCACTAATCGAACAAACCACTTCATTTGTAATGGTAGAGGGTTTTTCTACCACCGAAGGTACTCCGCCGGCATAACGTTGGATGGCATACTGGATAACATCCTCCCAGATAGGGGCTGCACCGGTCAAACCGCTGGTATTCTGCATGGGAGTATAATCCGCATTCCCCACCCATACACCAACCGCGATATCAGGGGTGTATCCCAACGTCCAGTTATCACGAAAATCATTGGTAGTACCGGTTTTTACGGATGCTCGAAAGGGCAAATTCAAGATCGAATCACTTCCGAAAGCGGGAGTGCGAGCAGCGTTATCCGCGAGGATATCGGTGATCAGATAGGCATAATCTGCATTGAGAACCTGCTGGTTATTCTGGTTATGTTCATAAACCACATTCCCAGCGTGATCGACAATGCGGGAAATCGCATATGGTTCAGCACGGACACCGCTGTTGGCAAAAATCGCATAAGCGGAAGTCAATTCCAGTAAAGATACATCCCCACCACCCAAGGTCAAAGAAAGACCATAGTCATCCCTGGTCAGCGTCGTGATACCCATGCGCTCCGCGAACTTAATCAATCCCTCCTCTTCCGGCGTAGCGGGGTCATCGTAGATTCCCACATACTGCAACGTCTTCACCGCCGGGATATTGTAAGAACTGCCAAGTGCAGTACGCACCAATACCGGTCCGTGGTACTTTCCGTCATAATTCACCGGAATATAGGGATCACGGGTATCATTTTCGTCTCCGGAGGGTGGAAATTCACTCTTCACATCCCAGATCAATGTGGAAGCCGTCCAGCCTTTTTCAAAAGCCGCCGCATAGGTAAGAGGTTTGATAGATGAACCCGGTTGGCGTGGTGAGATCGCCATGTTTACTTGCCCCGAGATCGCCTCATTATTAAAATCAGCAGAACCAACCATCGCCAGGATCTCACCACTTCTAGGATAGATCGCAACCAAGGCACCATCCGAGGCATTGTTATCTACCAGAGCAGCCACCTGCTGCGTAACCGCTGTTTGGGCATGGTTCTGCAGTTCAGGGTCAAGGGTTGTATAAATGCTGAACCCGGAACGATAGATGGTCTGGGCATCGAATTTATCTTCCAACAGAGCACGAACATAACTTACCCAATGTGGGAAGGGCATATTGATCTCTTTTTGTTGAAAGGCATACCCTTCGATCTCCAGCACACTTGCCACCGCTTCATCCATGCTCACGCAAACCGGTGCAACGCTGTTGCTTACCTCAATGCAGTTCTCTTCCGCACTCAACTGGTACATAAGGTTGACAACATCCTTATGACGCAGGAAGGTGGCAGTGGGATTGCTGAAAACATCGTAAACTGCCGGAGCCTGTGGCAAACCAGCTAGAAAAGAAGCCTGAGCCAGGTCGAGCAGGTCAGCAGAAGTATTGAAATAAGTCTCCGCTGCCGCCTGGATACCGTATGCCAAATTACCATAGTAGATCTCGTTCAGGTATAGTTCCAGAATCTCATCCTTGCTATAACGGCGGGTGATCTCAGCCGCCAGGATAATCTCTTTGGCTTTACGCTGTACAGTCTGTTCCGTACGTTCTTCAGGGGAGAGTAGTAAAGCACGCGCAAGCTGTTGGGTAATAGTCGAAGCTCCCGACACAATAGTACCCGAGGTATAGTTCTGCCATAAAGCTCTGGCAATACCCCAGAAATCAAAACCCGGATTATTGTAAAAATCCTTATCTTCGGTAGCGATGGTAGCTGCAAGGATATAAGGAGACATATTTTCCAAGGGAATATAAGTGCGAAAGCCAGCATTCGGATCCAGGATCTCATAGATCAAATTCCCATTGCGATCATAAATGCGGGTTGTTTCAAATTGTGAGGCTTTGGCACGCAAGTCTTCCACACTGGGCAGGGTGGCAGCGATAGTAAAATATTGGATGGTTAGAAAAACAGAGAAGCCAACGAAAAGCACTAAGATACCCAGCCCTGACCATAGCAATACGCGCGAAAAACAGCCTTTTCCACCACGTTCTTCTTTATTTTTCTGCCCGCCACCTCCCTTCCCACTTGAAAAGAGCTTCTTTATCCTCGTAAACAAGCGCTTTCCAAATTCAGATACGGCACGGGATGCATTTCGGACGGAGTGGCTGCCAGAATTGGGGGGCTGGATCGGGATCGGTTTGGTCTCTTCCTTGACCCTGATCTGCTTGGTAGATTCCATGACTGAAGTGCCATTACCGTTATTCTGCTGGTCAGTGGGATATATATTTTCATCGGAAGTGGGAAGTTCAGGACCTTCAAGGGAGAATTCATTGAATTCTTCAACGGAATAGATGCCCACCTGCAATACTTTTTGCCGCCAGAGATTTCCAGAAGCACCCATTTTCAGGCATAAATGGGTGAGAAATTCCTCCGCATCCGGCAATTGCTCCCACACCTGCGGCAAAAAAGTTGCCCGGCGATAGCCATCTTGCAGCACCACCCCATCCACAAAGGGATGCAGCAGATGCGGTAATTCAGCAGGTTGGGAATATGACAGTTGTGTTGTCGGTGTCAGGCGGGAAATTTCGATATTGATCTGATCGAACTCATCATCTCTTAACGGTGAAAAGCGATAATCTTCCATTGCCGCTGCCACAGCATGTTCCTGCACATCCTGCGCCAGTGGTTGGTAAGCTTCGAGGATTCCGATACAGCCGCGTAAGCGACCAGCGATGGTCAACGTTACAAAACAAGCTCCGTTCTCCTGCAAAGCAGTAGGGAGATTTGTCAAGTCAAGATCCGGCAAAGGTCTACCATGCACCGCCGCCTCAATTGCCTCTCGTGCAATCCTCAACAAGATCTGTTTTTCAAATGAAGACAATTCGGTTTTATTTATCATATTAACTCGGCTCACCTTAAAGTATAATTTCAAAATGGACTATTTTGGTAATATTCTATTTTCCAATATTGGTAATGATCTTGCAATTCTTATTTAATAAATATGAAAAAGAATGATCCAGCCCTGATCCCGGAAAATGAGCCCAATCAGCGCCCTGCAATTTACAGCACTGAACGTGTGCTGCAAACCATCGTGCTGGTTGCAGCCATTCTGGCTACTGTCTTAACCTTATGGAATCCCTATAAATTATTTTCACAATCAGAAGTCACCCAGATCGATCAAAACGAGAATATTGCCGGGGCAGCATCGGCATCCTCATCCGTTGGCATTTTGATTGGACATTGGCAGATCGACAGCGGGAATGTTTGCGAAAGCGGCATCACAGAAGCGGATGTGAACGAAGCGATCGCCAACCAGGTCAGCATCAAATTAAATGCGCTTGGCTATTCCGTCAAATTGTTCTCCGCCAATGATCTCGATCTGGTAAACTTCCGTGGTTCCAGCCTGATCGCTTTATTTTCCGGATCTTGTGAGGACACTCCTGAGAACAAAAGCGGGTTTTCCATCGGCACCACCCTCTCCACATCCGATCTGAATTCATCCAATGCGCTGGCGGTCTGCATGGGTGAGATCTATCGATCCTCCACCAAACTCGATTTCACCTACCAGATCATCTCACCGACCAGCCCCTACTACCCTTTGTTCGAAATGGTGAATCCCAATACACCCATGATCTATCTGGAGATGGGCTCACTTTATCATGACCAGTCCGTTTTAATAGACAACTCTGAAAATGTAGCCAATGGCATTGTGAATGGTATTCTGTGCTACTTGGACACACTGGAAAACACCCATGACCAATAACATTTCAAATTCATATACTATCATGCTTGAAAAAGCCAAAAGCGCTTTAAAAGCAGGAGATAAGAATACTGCCCGCGAATGGGCACAAAAAGCGTTGAAGGGATTGCCAGACAATGAAGAACTTTACCTCATCCTAGCAGCTGTCAGCACTCCCAAAGAAAGCATGATCTATCTCACCAAAGCACTGGAATTGAATCCGCAAAACAAAAAAGCACGGGACGGATTACGTTGGGCGATTGAAAAGGGAAAAGAAGAAGAGAGCCAGAAAAAACAAAATAGGGCACAAGAAGATACTACCAAATTAAAAACCCGCGCAAAACAGACTCCTTCCGGTTCACTTAAAAAAACAAAGAAGAAAGAAAAAAAACATTCTTCTCCCTGGGCAATCATCCTTTTCATTCTGCTGGTCACCGGAGGGCTGGCGTGGTTCGCCTGGTATGGAATGCCAATCTTCTATAACAGCCATACGTCACTCAAAGACCCACGACCACAGGGAGTGGTCATCAAACCGACCCTCACTCCCACCGTCACACCCACCCCGACCTTCACACCTACACCCATACCAACTTCGACTCCGGTCCCAACCGCCACGGTAGATAAAAGTTACGTTTCCTATTTTGCCCATTCATGGGATATTCCGGATCAGGTGAGCGGGACCAACAGTTTTTGGGTTGAGGTGGATCTGAGTGAACAGATGGTATACACCTACCGCGGTGATACCTTTCTGGCTTCTTTCCTGGTCTCCACCGGCACCAGCAGCCATCCCACGGTCAAAGGGACCTATAAGATCTACGCTATGTATCCCACCTACACTATGATCGGCCCCGGATACCATCTGCCGGATGTGCCCTACTCCATGTTCTTCTATAAAGGCTATAGTCTGCACGGAACCTATTGGCACAGCAATTTTGGCACTCCCATGAGTCATGGGTGTGTTAATATGAGGACGGAAGATGCCGCCTGGGTCTATCAAAATGCATCCATCGGAACATATGTGTTCGTGCATGACTAAAAGGAATTGCATTGATGAAGCGAGAACTATCGCGCAGGGAATTTCTCAAGGCAAGTGCAAAAGCCTCCTTGGGAGGTTTTTTTGCCATCCATACTCTTTTTAAAAATCCTCTTGTTACAAACGTGGATTCTACCAGCCCTTTATTGGGCAGAGTCTTTCACGATGATACCATCATCTATCGGCAACCCTCCTTTTCTGCAGGGACCGAGCATTATCTGAAGATGAACAGTGTGCTTCCATTGGGGGTTGAAGTGATGGGGGATGCTATCAATGCTCACAACCGTTCATGGTTTGAAGTCCCTGATTACGGTTATCTGCCCGCCAACAGCATACAGTTGGTACGCCAACGAATTACAGCAATACGGGGTCAGATCAAAAGCAACGGTGAACTGGGCGTCATCAGTGTCCCCTACACCCCAGCCTGGTCGGATGATCCCTCCAAAGCAAGCAAAGAAGATTACCAGTTATTCTTTTATGGCTCCACCCACTGGATAAAAGGTGTTTATAACGATAATAAAGGAGATTGTTACTATAAAGTGGTAGAGGATCGCTGGGGGGATGTGTATTATGTGGAGGCAACCCACGTGGCACTGGTAAATGAAGATGATCTGCTGCCTTTCTCAACGGATGTTCCTCCCGAAGAAAAGATGATCGAAGTGAGCATCAACGATCAGATGGTGATCGCCTATGAATATGGGAAAGCAGTCTTCATGTCCACTGCATCCACCGGGGTGCTCGATGATGGGATCGACCTTTCTACCCCGCCTGGTAGTTATCACATCAATTACAAACGACCCTCTCGCCATATGGTGCATTCTGATAAGATCGGAATTAACGACAATGAGCTGTATGGCGTACCATGGGTTTCCTATTTCACTGCCAGCGGAATTGCTTTTCACGGGACATACTGGCATAACGATTTTGGCAGGCAAATGAGCCATGGCTGTGTGAACCTCCCCATCCAAGCCGCCAGATGGATCTACCTGTGGAGTCAACCGGTTGTCCCACCCCGTCAGGAGAAATTTGTGACTAACAAAGGCACGCCTGTCATTGTCACCTGAGATTTTAGAATTTTCTTAGATTCCACCTCTCAGATTTCGATTAAAATTCTGGCAATTACAAGGATCGAGAATGAGCACAAAAGCAGTATTTGAAGGGTTAATTTTTGATGAGAAGGATAATCTTGTCATCAGTACCTACATTGGAAACGAAGCAACCTACGTGGTAGATGACGAAGGTTTTATGCGCCATATCCCCTGCGAATACGTGGACTGTCAAATCTTGGAATACCTCAAAAAACAGATATTAGAAAACAAAGACCTGCTAACTGATCAAACCGCAAAGATGATCGGGCAGGAAGATATTTTCACCCGCGCTATGATCGAAAACCAACTGGGGGAGATTGATAAGCAAATGGATATGCTCCTCAACACCGGGTTACCAGCCAGCAACCGCGAATATCTGGGGTTGATGGGATTCCGTGTCAAAATCGACGTGCATGGGGATATCTTAGAGATCGTACAGCCTGCTGAGAGCAATGAAGAATAACTGCGATTGATATTTCAAGTACAATTAAGAACAGTGATTCGGTGAGAAATGACTTCTGATTTTATTGTCACGGTAAATGAACTGAATTTCGAATATGAAGTGATCTCCTATTCGATGAACACACCCGTTGTTGTGGATTTCTGGGCAGAATGGTGCCAACCCTGCAAAACGTTAGGACCCACACTGGAAAATATCATCCTGGAGGCAGGTGGCACTATCCGCTTGGCGAAGGTCAACATCGACCAGAATCCCAACCTGGCAATCCAATATGGCGTACGCAGCATCCCTACCGTAAAAGCTTTCGTACAGGGAACAGTGGTTAATGAATTCGTAGGCGTCCAACCCCCTGACCGCGTACGGACATTTTTGGATACGCTGGCTCCCCCCAGCCCGGTCGAATTGGCGGTGGAGAAGGCTTCCAATCTATTGATCAGTGGTGAATGGCAGGAAGCCGAATCTATCTTCCGCGACGCGCTGAAGAACAAGCCTAACTCCAGCAATGGACTGTTAGGATTGGCGAAATCCCTCATTGCACAAGGGAAATCAACCGAAGCGCTGGTATTGCTGCGCGAATTCCCTGCCAGCCGTGAATACAGCCATGCTCAATTATTGATTCCCCTGGCAGAATATGTGGGTACTTTCAAGCAAGAAAAATTACCCGACCAAAACGAAAACGACGCGGCTTTCCGCAATGCCATGCGATTGGTGAGCAAAGGCAACCTTGAGGCAGCCATGGACGGATTGCTGGGAATTCTCAGACGCGACAAGCGCTATCATGGCGGCAGCGCTCGCCAATGTGCTCTGGCAATACTCGAGATGTTCGGCGAAGAGAATCCCCTCACTTCTTCCTATCGTCGCGAACTATCCAATATTCTATTCTAGTCGAGGATCAATTCACCCCAGGTGGTCGGATTGGTGAAGACCCGCCCGGCGATATTCGATACCATACTCTGTTGTATGTTATTGGAGGGATCGTCATTATCCGACACAGAAAAAACAAAACCCAATCGCATGCCCGCATACGGGGTAATCTGCAGTACACTCCAGGGGATGCGGATCTCCATGCGATAGATGCCCGCCGTGCTGGCTGAGACAACATCCACCTGACCGGAAATAGAGCCCTCGCGATCATTGGGGTACCATAAATAAGCTTCCCGCACCCCGCTGGTAGAGCCCTTACCAGGGGAAAAACCAAGTTGAAAATCATCCGCATTCAAGGAAGTGCTGGAGAAATCACCTTGCAGATCTGTGTCGATCAGCAGTTCAACACTATCTCCTTTAAAGATCATTTCTCCGGTGGAATTCTGTATATAGCGGTCATCCTTGACCTTAACCCCTACATATAAAAAACTTTCATCCCAACCAAGGATAAATGAACCTTCCAGGTCGGAGTCATCCTTCCATTCTTTCAGTCCGTATACCACATAATAAGCCGGGTAAGCGATGGTATTCTGTTTCCAATCACCCCAGTCACCGTCCAACACCGGTCTTTTGGAAAGATACTTGGCGGTCACATGTTGGGCACTGCGTTCGAGATTAAGCACGGTGGCTGTTGGTTGGGGCGTAGAGGCAGACATTGTTTGTGAAGTTGGCTCCTGCGTGGCTTGCGCAGCCGCACCAACCGTTTGGGTCGGGTAAGAAGCAAAGAGCGCGGTGAGGGTTTGGGCTGGTTGGTCAAAAATGCTTTTCGGTTCATCTGTTTTAAAAAAGGGGAAATTGCATGAAACCAGCAACCCCATCGAGAGTATGATGATAAGAAGTTTTTTTCGCATATGCTGTTCACTCCTATTATCGTTAATATACTATCACAATCATCCGGGGTTGCATTGGGCAAAGAATTGCTATCCTTTTAAAACAACAGAAGGGCAACCAGACCGGAATAAGACAACCGCCAATGAGAATTCTCTACATGCACACGTTGTTCGAAAAAACTGACTTAATGTGGTGGAAACTGCTTTCTAGCCACCCTTTTCCATATCTTTCATCTGATCAAACTCTTTCTTTATGATAATTGCAACCCATATGCCTATTAAAGCCAATGCCAACACGTCTTGAGGTTGCCATCCGATATATTTCAGGTCAATGCAGACCATCCATGACCAGGATATCATATTAGAGGGGATACTTATCCATGGAGTAATGACATCATGCTTTCCAATGACCGCTCTATAAATATAGCCAGTCACACCATAAACCAATCCAGTTGCGAGATATGCAAGAATCACGCGTTTTATCCATCTGAAGCATTTTTTCATCATTAATCTCCCTTCAACTGTGTAATTGTCACTTTTTTTTCTCTGGTTGGAAAGGCACTATCATACCGTTCCAACTGCTCCTGATCGATATTGAAAAAAACCTCATCCATATAGAGTCTGCCGGAAATCCCCTGCAAACTGTCCGCAACCAGTTCTTTCGCCATGAAAGCGTCGAAGTTTTTCCCTTGGGCGGTGCTGATGGCAAATTTTTGGGCGGCTTCGAATCCAAAACGCTGGTAATAAGCAGAATTGCCAAAGATAACGACAGCCTTATAGTCCAAATGCTTCGCGAGTTCCATTGTGTGTTTTATCAAGCGGCTGCCGATACCCTGCCCCTGGTAAGCCGGCAGCACGCCCACCGGACCGAAGCTGAGCACTTCCTGTTCCCTTCCAACGTCAGAAAGCACTGTGCCTTTCGAGTACACGATGTTCCCTACGATCATCCCATTCAGTTCCGCCACGAAATCCAATTCGCGGACGAAGCAGGGCAAACTGCGCAGGTGGTGCAGCACAAAATGTTCATCACAGCCGGGCTTGTAAACATTCCAGAAAGCTTCACGTGTCAGTTCTTCAACAATACGGTGATCTTTTTCTTCTTCAAGACGAAGTTCAATTCCCATTTGATATCTCTTTCAATAAAAACTACTTTGTAATAACCAGTACTCCAGAGCAGTACGATTTTGCCATGAATTCCACTGTACACTCTGGGAACCAGGTCTGCACATTTTCAGCAACAAGATAATACTCATCTTCATCCCATATATCGTAATCTTTCTTTTTTAGCTTCGCCATATCTCGCACAGTTTCGGTCATTACATCTCCAAATATAATACGTCCGTTTGCAGTCAAAGTATTCAACATCTGTTTAAGGATCATAATTTTCTGTTTATCATCCAAATGATGAATAGCATAAGTACTGATGATAAAATCAAAATTCATCCCCGTAATCTCTTGGGGTAATCCATCTGAAAAGTCACTCTGGAACAATTTTGCATCCGGCATTTTCTTTTCGGCTATTTCTATCATTTTCTTTGAAAAATCAACACCTGTAATCAGATAACCATCATCATATATTTTTTTTGTCAGTATCTCTGTGCCAAAACCAATATCTAGAATATTACCTTTGCTATTTGTTTGCTTAATAAGTCGATATACTTCATTTAGGACTTCTCTGTAAGCCACGAAAGGATATCGCTTGCTAATTTCCCCCAGTTTTACACTCTGGTCATAGCCATTTGCCCATAAATCAAATCCTTTTTCATCTAGCATTTTTTTACCCCTGATTCACCATATTCAACTTATTTTTCCTTATCAATAGATATTATCGATTAGTAGGTATGTTTATTAAAGGAGATGGTATTCTGCAATTTTTATCTTTCGTTTATCAGGATCCTGCTCCCCGCACAGCTTTCTATTAAATGAATACTGATTGTACTGCAGGGCAATTTCAAGAAAGCAAAGAAAGATTCCCATATCGATGGAATTGAAATAAGGAAGTTTCTTTGCCGGTATGAAAGATTTGATTACAGTATTGCGGTACACCTGAATACGATGATCCCCACTGACAATCCGCCAGGGCTGTGAATTGCAGGCGCTGGGAGCATAATGCACCACATCCGCTATATCCCGATAGAATTCTCCTTCCCAGATCATTTCCACTTCCTTACGGTTGCATTCTGCAATATCCTGCCGGAAATCTTGCGGGCGGCTTTTTCCAAAGGCGATCATGATCACATACTCCAAACCGTCATATTGCTTTTCTTTTGGCTTCGCCAGACCAACCCAACAAGCCCCAATATTCTGCGCGGCAAAGAACAGGTCCATCTGCTCGAGCATATAACCGGCATTGAGAAGATAATGAGCATTTTGTTCGCTGTACATCAGCAAACAGTATTCTCCGAATCTGGCAGTGGTTTCTGCTCTTTTGACGATCTTAAACCTGACCCTGATATCCTTCTCCAGCGGGATAAGAGTATCGATCTGCTGCCGGATCGCCTGCATTTCTTTCTCAGAAATGGTTAATCCTTCAGCAAACTTTCTCATTGATCTTCTCTTGAAGAGCATGTCATAGAATTCTTCCATCCTTGCATTCTCCCTTGTTATTCATCCAGAACAAAGCCTACATTCGTTTGCTTAGTGTAGTCACAAATTTTTTAACTGTCAAAGCAATTCATAAAATTGGTAGAGTGGTCAGGCTGAACACATTAATAATCTAATCTTCTGATAGCTTCTTTAAATTGAGAATCTGTCACTCCCGTTCTTCTGCAACGATCCCCTTATCCCCCGGATATTTCAAATTTATAACTTTTACTGCATAATCAGAAGTTACCATAACATGCTCGCGCATATGTCCCGTACCAACCGCCTGCCCGGCAGCGCGCTCTGGACGACCGTATCTTCACAGCTCTTTGCCAGGCGATGAACCTGGAATCCGGCTTGGCGAACGTCGTGCACCCGGCATTCCCCTGCTGCCAGACTTGATTCACGGCATTGCTTTGATGATCAAAACCGATCCGTTCCAGGATATGGGCAGCAGTTTTAACGACCACTGCGCCAGGATGAACTGAGAGGTCTGTTCGGATAACTGTTCCAACTGCTGGCGCAATTGCGGGCAATCCTGAATTTTGATCTGCGGTTTGGTGGGCATAAACTCCTTTTTACAACATTTTGAAAAAATTCATCTATGGGGATAATTAGCCGATGGCTCACTCCGCTCAAGCAGGGTAACCGCCTCCATATGGTAGGTTTGCGGGAACAGATCGAACAGGGCAATATTCTCGATAGCGAATCCTTTTTCAATCAGGCGCCGCAGATCCCTTGCCAGGGTCGCCGGATCGCAGGAGATGTACACCAGCGATGTGACCGCGCTGGCTGCCAGCGCATCAATCACGCGCGGATGCAGCCCGGCACGCGGCGGATCACACACCACCAGCTCCGCCTGCACATCCAGATCAGGCAGGATGTTTTCGACCGATCCCTGATACAGGGAGATATGCTCATATTCATTCAGGTTGGCGGCAAAATCCTGGCAGGCAAAAGAACTGCCTTCCACTGCCACCAGTTCATCCACCAGGGGTGCCATGAAGTGCGAGAACAGCCCCACCCCGGCATACAGATCAAGCACACGGTGGGGAGCCTTCTGTTTCAGAGTAGAGAGCAGGCGGGTCACCATTTTTCCTGCCAACCCGGCATTGATCTGAAAGAAAGAACCCGCCGAAACACGGAAGGGGTGATCCAGAACAGATATCTGGATGTTATCTTCCCCGCTCAATACGATCATCTCATCACCCACCCGGTGCACCAGTGAAACAGGGAAATCCAATTCGACCTCGGGGATTATTCCCTGTTCGTCTCCCTGCATGATCACCAGCACATCTCCGCTTTCATTCTGGCGTATTTCAATACGTTCGATTCCTGACTGCGGTTCCAGGCTCATATTTTGCCAGAGCTGCTGGATGGCCGCCTGGGACAGCAAACAGCGGGTGAGTTCGAACACCTCATCTGAGGAACGCTTTTTGAAACCCAATTTACCGCTTCCGGTAAGATGGAACTGCATGACATTGCGGTAGTTGAAAGGTTCGTCGGATTGAAAGACATCCAGATCCGGGATGGAATCCAGATGGGCAATGCGCTGCAACTGCTCCTGTAAGATAGTTTTTTTGTATTTTATCTGTTCCGCATAGGGGATATGCTGGTAGTGGCAACCGCCGCATACTCCAAAATGCGGACAGGGAGGCTCTATGCGCACGGGAGAAGGGTCGATGATGTGCTGCAGTTCACCTCGCACGTACTTCTGTTTATCATCTACTATACGGATGGTTACCTTTTCACCCGGAATTACCAGCGGCACAAAAACCGCCCTGCCATCCGGCAGGCGTGCAAAGCCATCACCTCCATAAGCCAACCGATCAATTGTTATCTCATGGGTTTCCGAATTTTCCATACTTCCATCTTTCTTGCCGGGTATAACATTCATTAAATGGATCGACCACTTCATTTTCCCACAATCTGTCCTCATTAGAACAGGTATTTTGCCAAACTTGAATAATTTCCGAGGCTGTGGAAAAATGGAGGAAATTTGGAGAAAAGTGGAGAGAATGAAGATTTTTCAACGCAAAACCCTCTATCTGAATGGTATCTGGCAGATCACACCCTGACCGTTTTTATACTCTTTGCTTCTATTCGAGTCATTATCGATCACCAGGCACACTACACCCTAGGCAATAATAGGAGCAGGGTTTCTCAGATTGACTCCATATAACAGCTTG